>Ga0214543_1003190_pt1 | contig 32032 bp, 9 predicted proteins | sample CNSS2metaG_FD_160094 | JGI IMG/M metagenome (GOLD analysis project Ga0214543, IMG submission 160094) | Root nodule microbial communities from cowpea collected in UCLA plant growth center, Los Angeles, California, USA - CNSS2 | ecosystem: Host-associated > Plants > Roots > Nodule | place: USA... | reverse complement strand
ATCCTGATGCTGTGTACTTTTGTTGAGAAGGGTCCCAAACTACTTTCACAAACTGGGGGAAACCATCTCTCACGGGTACCCTTACTGTTAACTTTATCTCTCCATTCTTCGATCCATTTCCAGTTGGCGCCTGTAATAGCACAACCAAAACAATCAATAACCAAGTCAAAACAGATAAAAAACATTTACCCTTCATCGTATATAGTGAGTACTAGCCAGTACTTTTAATCACCATATCGAAAACAATACATTCCTGTTCACTCCTTCCTCTTTATATAGAGTTTTAGTCCATCGCAGAATGCTTATTTAGTTGCCAAATAATGGATTCACAAAAATATTTTAAACTATAGTTTACAGATAAATTAAAGTTCAATCAACATCCAATAAGTCTGTGCCATTGAAAAACATAATAATATATTTTTGTTTTCAATTTTATAACTTCAAATATTTTATCTTTTATTTGATATTTATACCTTTGAAATTTAATATATACAGAATGCTTGTTTAGGAATAAGAGCATTGGTTTGGTATGAAAATTTAGCACAAAAAAAAAATTCAAAATATTGAAAGTGTACATATGTCTGGGCTACTATAGATGGATACCGGGGCATGCAGTTTCGAAGAAATACAACTTAAGTTTTTAATGGTTAAGATAGGTTTTTTCAGTGAAGACTTCAATCTCATAGACTAAGTCAACCAACAGACAACAGAGATCAATTAAAACAAAGACACTGTCACTTTCTAAAATTAGTTTCTCTTAGAATTAATTTTATAAAATTGATTTTAAAGTGTATAGTTATATTTAAATATTTTTAGTTTAAAATAAATAAATTGGGAAGGTTTTCTTTGGTATGCATTTCTCTTGATACATAATTAATATTTTTAGAAAAAAAAATACAAAATGATGTAATCAATTGTGAAGAAATGAAAAAAAGAAAAGAAGGACGGTTACAATTAAGACCAATACGTGGTTTTGTGTTAATGTTGAGTGTGAGGTAAGGAATGATGCTCTCTATTTTTTTCTAGTTGGTTGTGAGGGAAAACAACTACATCATTTTATATATTTCAGTGTATTTTAATTCAAAAAAAATGTCTCGTTGTTACAAATTAAGGTTATACACGTATCTTTGTCAAGCCACACCGATGTCACGTGTCATTTTAAAAAATCTCAATTTAATTTCTATAACAAAATTTAAATTTTATATAAATATTACAATAATATTTTTATTATAATTAATATTTTTAAATAAATTAAATATATTTAAATTTATATTTTGCATTAAATTTGATTTAAAATTTATTTTAAATATTTAAATATTTATAATTTCTAAACCCATATGAGAATTAGTTTAAAAATAATAACTTTATAAATTTAAATACGTAAATTTATAAAACAGTTTTATAAAAGTTTAAAATAAATATATGTATTTAAAATTTTATTTAACAATTTATATCATTTAAAATTGTTATAAAACTATTTTAAAATAATTTTATTTAAAAAATTATAACATTTTAAATTATTATAAAATTACACATGAATGTATTTTTATTTTTTTTTTAATTATTAAAGAATAGGATATTGGTAAAATATTATACTCATATTTTTTAATTGTTGTAATTTTTTTAGATAGTAAAAGTGGAAAATGTGAAACTATATGGTCTACTAATTTAATTGTATTATTTTCTATAAATTATATGGAACATTGTTTTGTACAGAAAGACGAATTAATTAGTTAAAGTGATTGGAACATTTGAATATTAAAATATTTATATGAAATTTTGTTATTAAGTTATTTATAGAAGCCTAAATAAATTGAGAAGGTAAAAGTGATAGAAATTTTATTGAGTGGATGAAAGATAAAATAAAAGTTGAATAAAGTTAACGGTGGGATGTAGATCTTCTAATGTGGGTTGTGAGGACTTGTGTGCCATGGGATTTGACAATATGAACATTATTTTTGGTGTCTTCTTCCCTAATGTTCATCCACTACCACAAAACAGGCTTTTCAAGTCTGTTGGACAATAACGGATTTAAACCATTTGAAATTCAAACATGTAACTACTATATTACATTCATCCATATAAGATACATCAAAATAGAGACCATCAAATAATTAAAAAAAAACTAGAGTTTTTCAAATAAATAAATAAATATATATATATATATATATATATATATATATATATATATATATATATATATATATATATATATATATATATAAACAATGCATTGATATCGCATTATGGCAAGTTATACACTTGTGATGACCTCTATTATTCTATAAAGTCATTGTCAATGAGTTTAACCGTATCATACTCAAAGTTAGTCCTTTAACGTCTTTGGCTAAGGTTATTTGAATTAAATGGTTATTAGAGCGTCATGATAACTTCCAACTGAATCCATACACCAATGCATACACTACTTTAAATCACTATTAGTCATCCTTGAATTAGTATCAACAAATCTCAAATTAACCTCATACAACCAATCTCAATTCAATCTCATGCACCAACCATATCCTAAGCAATAATCCACATTTACCATAACACACCAAGATTGAGCATAAAAAATGACTATTGGACTTTGATGTATTCGCTCATTGAAATCATCCATTCGTTCAACAAGTAGTGCCTGCAGGTCTCGCCTCACCAGCGACCAGATGGCTCGGCCAACAAATAAATCATTGGAACTCACAAAGGTTAATTCCTCCAAAAGTCACTCAACGAGTCTATTCTCTACCAACGACTACAAAGTCAGTAAGCTCTCAGAATTTGGATTCACTCAGTGAGCATATACTCGACCAACGACCACTAAATCGGTAAGCTCGTAACTTTGGATTCGTTCAACGAGTATTCTCCCTTAGCGACCACCAAGTCAGTAAGCCCTTGACTTTAGATTCGTTCAACAAGTACACACTCGACAATGAGTTTGCATTATTATCCAAAACTTGATTTTGTATAATTATGTCAATGCAATCCAATCCAAACAGTCTAATAGCCATCACAAACGCAAAAACATACCAACTACAAGTCATACCACAATTATACACTCAATAAGTTTACATAATTGACATTTAATTATTCATCAATCCTAATTCATGCAAAGTATCATAAAACCTAACCCTGAAATCAACATATCATACTCATCAACTACCGAATCATTCTACAACTCAAGTGCATAAACAAATCATTGTATAATCATACAAATTATTATCTCAGTGTTTCTACGACTAAAAAGTAGTGTAATTAGTTTCCCTTACCTATGAGAAAACTCAAACAACTCAAAGAATATCATTGATCAGGGTATATCGTTAGAACAACTAATCAATTGTGAGTCACTCACATGCTAAAGGCAAAACAATGGACCAAGAGAAAAAGACAGAAAACCAACTTAGTCAATTGAAGAAATTGATTGGACATAAGTAAAGAGCTCGCCACAAGGATCACTCTAGCAGATTTCAATATTCAAATAGATGAACATAAGGTGTGAAATGATTTTTAGAGAGATTGTGTGATTATAAAATTTTTATTTATACTTTAACTTTTTAATATTAAAATAATTGAGTATCATTATTTTAAATACTCTGATAATTCTAAAATACTATTTTCTAGATCTTTACATTTTGTTCTTCCTAATTTTATATTTTTGTTCTCGTAATTTTGTTTCCCTTAATTATTTACTTTTACTTTAAAAGGTTACTTATTAGGACTTAAGTAATTTTTAATTGTCTTCACTGACTTATGATCTTAGATTTGTCATCGTGTATATATATATATATATATATATATATATATATATATATATATATATATATATATATATATATTATATCTAAATTCTAATAATAGTTTTGTTTAATTTTATTTAAAGTGTTTATTTTCTGCAAATCAATTCAACCTTAGTTTGTCAACGTTGGGGGAATTAGAAAGTCTCTATTTTATGTTTGAATTGACGACGATCACCGAAAGGTTGAAGATTGCTCGTTAGCTTCTAGAAACGCCATTTCCTTATAAGTTTTAAAAAAATATTAATATCTATATTTTTAAGATGTGGTCTTAAAGATTATTTTTAAATTAATAAAAAAATAAAATTTTTCCATATTTTTTAATTTAAAGAAGAATCTAACTATTATTGGTTTTTCATAGTCTTAAGAAGATTGTGAAGTATATTAATCTTTATTAAGAATTATATTATTTTTATCCTCTTTGTTATTTGGTTAAGAAAGGATGGTAGTGGTATTTGATATTTTGTTTTTTAAGAATACCTAAATTTCTCTTTGATTGTTTGGAAGGGTTAGAGAAATCTTAAGCTAGTAGTTATACTAAAGTAAGAAGAATGAATTTAATGTATGTCAAGCTTTATGCTTCTCTTGTCAATCTAATCGAATAATATATCACTGATAATTTGAAGAGTGTTATATGATAAATATGCACTTAATATTATAGCAAAATAAATTGAAGGATAATCAATAAGCTTATAACATTTGTCAACACATTACAATAACTACATTTAGCACTAATTTTCTTGACGTACTTGTGCTGACTGCGGATATCATATTACAAGGAGTCAAAAAGAAGAAAGATGAATATAATTTGCAAAACGATGCGTTACAAAGCTATATATTATAGAAGACCCTAGAAAGGGTTTATAAAACATAAGAAAAACAAGCTTGACCAAAACTATAACTAAATATTTAATATTTAAGCTATTTATATTGTCTATGTTAACAATATATGTCCTGGTGTAATAAAAACCATATTGATGTGATAAAAGATAAACTAATAGACCATAAAAAATGTTAAAAACAGATATTTATTTCTGTCAATTAAACTTTACATGCAAGCACTTGCGTTTGGGCATGTAAACACCCAAATGAAAAACCATCCCATGAGAAAGACAAAATAAAAAACATGCTTTAAATAGAAACTGGTCAGTAAATTATTTTCTTCTATAGTAGCCTTCCTATGACATATTTTGGATCTTCATGAAGATAAATTATGAAAAAAAAATGAAGTTTCATTTTTTAAAAGTGGTGATTTTTAGGAAATGAATTTTGAATATTGAATATTTCCTATTTATTAACATTTTAACTTAATTAATATGGAGAATTTATCTCTTATTCCGATCATCTTCAAACCAACTTACTCTTTTGCACGGTTTAAAATGTAGTAGTTATATCCATAAACTATTTTCTTTAAAAAAAACTAGATATAAAGTATATGAAACAATATAGTATAAGTTTGCGTATCTGAGAATGTGCCCAATAATTGACTTTCACAGGATGAAAGTCAAACCGCAAACGAAGAAGAAAAAAGTAAAAAAGTGGAGGGCACAATCTTCTCAGGCCACATGTTGTTTGGGCCTAATTAATAATTTGACTTCAAAGTCTAATTGATTATTTTTAAGAAAATACTCTCTTATATAATTCAAATAAAAATATCTTGGAAAAAAGTGATAGATAAGTGTGGTCCATAAATATTTAAAAGATTGTGTTATTTGAGTACTTCCAACCCCCCTTTTTTTTGCATTGAGCTTGCGCAGCCATTTTAATATAATATAACAGCATTAGTTGTTATTTATTCAATTAATAGAAATTAAGAAAACCCAGCACAGTTATTTTTTTAATTACTTCCAAAACTGAACGAAACTAAGGAATCAAATGCGCTGAATGATGTTTTTCGGGAGTAGGGTTCAAACGTTTACTAGAATAATTTGTTAAGGTTTTTTTTTCTTTTGTTCGGTCGTATGTTGGGTCCTCCTGTTCGCCTGCTCTGCTGATAGGGTGCACATGTTAAGGAATTCAATGTTAAAATTAGTAATGGTTCGATCTATGAAAATAATAAAATAAATGTATTAATAAATATGAGAGAAAAGTCTTATCAATTCCATATTTAAATTTTATTTATAGTTTTTTATATGAATTCATGATTAGGTTTTGTTTAATCTCTGATTAATTTTTAAACATGATTAGTGATCTGTTTACATTAATTTCGTCACTAGTTACGATGATTATGAACCTGTTTAGACTAATCTCGACATTAGTTATGAGGATTATGAATGTTAGTCTTAGACTAATTCAAACATAAACTCGAATTAAGTTTGTTTCTCCTATTTTTGTCATACATACATACAAAGAAAGAAAACGAGTTTTCCTGTGACACCTATATGTACACAAAAATTTAATTTGCATGTGCAAGAACGTATCTTTGAGAAGGTCTTCTAAACGACCTCTATACCGTGAGTTGAATCATTAGTTGGATGAACGCGTATTTCCGTGGTAGGTGCCACGAAGGACAAATACCTTCGACTCAATGCTTTAGCCATCAAAATGGGCTTTTGCCATATAACACTTTCCGAGATCAATAATGCAAACAAAGTTGAAATTCCTGTAATCAAAAACAGCCCCGCAAAGCTATGAAAGCTGAGACTGAGAGGAGCAGAAGATGCTTCCTCAGACGAGTTTTGTTCACCAATTTCATTCTTCCCAAAATATTTCTCTTCAATTTCATTCATCAAATCACTTTCAGTCACATCCAAGATGGCTCTCGAAAAGTACGCGGTGAGATTCGAGTTTAAAGGGAGTGCCTGCAAATAATGTAAATTAAGGCAACTGTAAGAAAATGAACCCAATTAACACAAGTTTGTTCGAGAATGAGAATTGGAGAGGAGAGACTTACAAAACCAAAGCCAGCATTTCTATATTTGGGGCCAGACATAATGTAATTGGATCCGTATTCTTGAAGGTAGAGTTTAAGGTAGGGAACTTCATCGAATATAGCTGCAACACCCCCATTTTTGCTTCCAAGCTTTAGAGCATCGTGATACTCAGAACTGCTGCTGTATGGCCTTAGTTTAGAAGGCTCAAACTTAAATTGCTTAATCAACACGTCGTGAACGAAAGACCCCGTTTGGTATCCAACGTAATAACCCCCTTTTCTTAAGTCATTCACGTTCAGAAAGCTTGGTTGCAGTCGATCCAAGGTCAATATAGAAGTCAAGTTCGCAGTGTAACTTTGCATGAGGACGAACGCCAATAGAAGCCAAACCATCAGCACAAATCTTGAGCAGCTTTTTACCACTACTTGTCCTGAAAATCCAAAATTTTGAAACCGAAAAAGGTAATTAATTAAATCTCATATATAAATTATATAAAATTAAAACATCAATATCCACAGCATATATATGTGTAATTACTTTCAGGAAGAATGGCTTGTGAGAATGGAAACCATAAGATGGTTGCAGGGCAAAGCTTTTTTTGATTTGTAGAACCCTCTTCATTAGGCAACGCGTTTACGTTTCTTTCCATGATGAGTATGGCAATCCCTATGAAAGTAGAGATGATGATTATGCTCAACCAGAGATCCCAACTGAAGGGTTTCACAAAAGTCCACATGTTTTGATCCCTCCCGTGTTGAACCGGTACTACCATTTTAACTCCCGATCCTATATATGGCACTGTGAAATCTACGTAGCTTGAACGGTTGGCTAGGATTGTCATATCCCCGACCACGACATCATACTATTTGGTCGAATTTTGAAGCAAAGATGAAAGCAGAATCATCATCAGCTTATATCTGACTTGTTTTTTAAATGAAAGAAAAACATGTACAAGAATGAAATTTACTAACCTTTGACGGGATTAGTTTTAGGAGAGCATCGTATCCAGAACCCTCACTTGAGTCAATAATGTGAGGTTGAACATGTAGAGAAACATTGAAAGGTAAATGGGTTATGACGGCATTGAAAACCTCGATGCAATATCCTGATATGTTGTAATTTTTTTGAGAAGCGTCCCCAACTACATGCACAAATTGTTGGAAACCATTTTTCCTGGGCACCCCTACTCTCAACTTGATCTCTTCATACTTTGATGTTGCATTTGACGCATTCCCCGTTGGTGCTCGTTGAAGCACAAACAAAAAAATCAAAAACAGAGAGAAAAGGGTGGAGAAGCACTTACACATCGTGTGGTTAATACTAACTACTAGTTTTAATCATGACAACAGCAACAACAATAGACTGTTGTCTACTCCTTCCTCTTTATATAGACTTTGAGGCAGTTGGAGGATGCGGGTTTTCGCTTCTTTAACTAATAATAATTAAACGAAAAAGAAATAATATTAATGTCTAATATTCCAAATAAATTGAATATCAACCAATTTACAATAATATATTTTTATTTTTAAATTAATTACATGTTTATATCTACTTGGAATGTTTTATCTTTTATTTGATATTTTAGACCTTTAAATTTTAATATAAGTAATGCTTTGATATGAAAGATTCGGCAAGTTTGAAAAAAGTCAAAAGATTGAAAGTAAACACACATGACTAGGCTACACTTGATGGAACAGTTAGTCTGTAGGCAATTTCTCGGAAAGAAAGAGTTGGCAATTTTGATGGTGTGTGTTGTTTTTGTCAGTGAAGACTTCAACGTTTTAGACCTTGACCTGGCAATTTAAGTTGATACAATGATATTTATTTATTTTTATCTTGAAAAAGAATAATTGTAAATATAGTATATTTTGTTAAAAAATGTGGACAATGTTATTGTGTTTAAGTGAGTTTATTCCAATTAAACTATTCATAAAAATAATTATAAGTTTTTTTTTTATCTAGCCATCTTAAAATTACTTTTCCATTTTTTACACGGCAGAGTCTGGTATAGTCATGTAGGATAATAATTAATTAACTTGATAGTGGGGAAACTATATTTATGATTTTGGATCACAATACAATTTTTAAGACCCTCTTATCTCTTCCTTGTGGAAGAAGAATCAAGAATTAGTTATTTAACATAAAATACGTGAGAACATTTATGAAAAATTGACTGGTATTTTAACGTAATTCCAAATAAACCGACATAAAATCAAATATACAATACTTTTATTTTCATTGCATTCAACTTATTCCTTAATTCTATCTTCAATTGCATACCGTACTACCTTCCGCGAACTATCAAAAAATAACATTATTCAATTTACATTTTGAACACTTATAAGTATGTATCTACTTTTTTTATGTTAAACTTCTTTTTCCCGCTATTGGGACACCAACAAAATAAGCAGCGTTACGATTGCAATGTAAAAGAACAAAAAAATATATATCTATAACATAAAAAAAAAGTAAAAAAACTAAGAGTAGAATTAGTGAAACTGGGCTTAATTAACAATATGGTTGGACAATTCGAATAGGTTTCATATACTTTTCTCTGCAAGCTTCCAACAGCTTAAGCTTCTTTCTAATTTTACACTACTACGTGGCGCCATCTCTCCTTAACAATCGCATGAGCTATTATCTCTCCTCTTTTCTTAAGTTATTTTCTTCTCAATGGAAATTCTTTTTTAAGTGTTTCTTTCTCTCTTTATCTTTAGTTGTTTTTTATCCCATAAGTTATTTTGGTTTACATTTTATTTATATATTATGAAATTGTCTTATCTCTGGTCAATGTAACCCCCTCACACTGAGGTTATACATTTCGTGTGTGGATCAAGAAATAAATGGCCCGATAGCGACCCGATAACAGGTGGAACAGAATGTTCAAGAAAATCTCTCTAGGATAAGATTTAATTATGGCTCTCATACCATCTTATAATTCGGCTTTAAGCCTAACTCAACCCCACAAAATTCACTTGTAAGGTGAGGTTTGCATCCCACTTATATATTATGAAATTGTCTTATCTTTAGTCGAAGTGGAACTTCCAACACTAACTTCAACTTTTGTGTTTTGATGATTAATACTGATTCATGGTTTCATACTCCTTTTATTAATAATTTATCTGTCTCTCATCGAATGAAATTGGGTAAGTGATGACCTGAGTCTCTGTGGGAAGAAAGTGTTAGATTGGGCATATTTATGGACTTGGAGTTGTGAATGTCAAACCTATTATAAAAGTATGATAATAAAATAAAAACAAAAAAATAACAACGCAAATATATGGAAAAAAAGATGACAAAGTTAAATAATTCTTATAACCAACAATAACAATATAAGATAATGTAAATGAGAAAAGGATAAAAAGAGTATGGGTTGAGACACGCAGAACATTGTTTGTTAGGTCGATTGAGTACAACGATAAATCTCTAGACCTTATGAACATCATTATTTTAAGAGATAGTATAGAGAAGGAGAAGAGAAGACAAAACATTTTTGTATGAGTTATAATGTTTGTTGTGTATCTATTCTCATGCAAATGGGGATAATTTATAGGTAGAAGATGGAGACATATGAGTTAATTGTCATCGATCTGATTTAAAAATAATAATTTCTAATCAAAGAAATAAATGAAAATAAAAAATAAATTTTTTATGCATAAATAGTATTTAACTCTAAGATAAATATTGGATTAAAACATTTGTAACATTAGGATTTTATTTTAAATAATTTTTTTTAAATTATACTAATATTTCTAACGATCCCTACATAATTTTTAAATATATATATATATATATATATATATATATATATATATATATATATATATATATATTATCTTTTAAAACAAAATATTATATTTCAGCATAAGGAACCTTCTGACTTTGTGTCTCACATCTAGTGCTTATAAACTTCCACCTGAAAAAATGTAAAGACTTAATTACTTGAGCTAAATCCCCTACACCTGGATTTTAGTAATTTTTATTTGACATGGACCTGATTAAGATACTTATTCAAAAGTTTGAACTAGATTGACACATTTTTAAAAGCGGGTACCAAACTAACACATAAATAAAAGTGGGTACCATTCAACTAATTCAACATATATACATATATATATATCTATTCTATAAAAATAAAGAGGATTCCTCTTTTTGTGTCCACATTTCATAATATCCGTTTTACCCTTAGTTATTTTAAAAATTAATTATTTTATAATTAGTTTATCTTTTACCATTTTTTTTAATTTTTTTTATTTTGACCGTTATTCTAAAAACCCTTTTTTAAATAGTAACTTCAAACATTAAACACTGCAATCCGACCATGGCGCTCAACACACATCTGACCATGGCGCTGAGCACTCATCCGAGAAAGATAAGAGGAAAATAATTGGTGGGAAAATATAAGAGAGGACCTAAGAAGAGCAATAGATTCTCAGTGAGAATCTATAATTATTTATTTTGAAGGTTCAGAGCTTTTCCTCAACTTTCTCTCACTAACACCGTCTCCTTTCTCCGTCGACTGGCCCAACGGAGCTGCTTCAACCTGCCTTCGTACACGTGCATTCGGGAAGGTCCCGATCACGCGCCCAGGTTCAAGGCCACCGTCAACTTTAACGGCGAGATCTTCGAGAGCCCTCACTTGCTGGTAGGTGTAGAACTTTGATCATACTGATTAATCCATTGTTTTTTTTTTATTTAATCATGCTTAAGTCTTTATTAGAAAACTTTATGAAATTTGCACGTGATAACAACGTATTTTTTGAATTTTATCCTGACTTCTGTAATGTTAAACACCAGGACTCCAAAGTGATTCTACTTCAAGGAAGAATTAAAGACGGGATATACGTCTTTCCTCCTCTTCAGTCAACTAACTCACGCACCATGCTACCCACCATGAACTCCACTGTAAAAAGTTCTAATACTTTTGCTCTATGGCATGCAAATATGGGACATGCTTCCCATAATACTATCAAACAAATTCTTCCCATAATTCTATCTAAATAAAAGGGATTCCTCTTTTTGTGTCCACATTTCATAATACCCGTTTTACCCTTAGTTATTTTAAAAATTAATTATTTTATAATTAGTTTATCTTTTACCCATTTCATAATACCCATTTTTTTAATTTTTTTTTATTTTGACCGTTATTCTAAAAACCCTTTTTTAACAATTATTTTATTTAACAACTATTTTAAAATTTATTATATATGTTTTAAAAATAAATATTATTGATCTTATAAAAATTAAAAAATGCGGATACACATGCGCGACAACGCTTGTGTGTTCGCTAGTATATATAATATTGATTAAGCATACATAAGTAATTCTTTTAAGAAAACTAAAATAAAATCATCTTGACTTTAAAAATTAATAGAGTATTTAGATTCATAATATAGTGTGGTAAATATTTTACATTCTATTATTTTAAAAACACAGTAATATAATAATTTTAGATATCTATAATTACAAAGACGATTTTTTTTTTTAAATTATTAATGAAAACACATCATTTTCACACACATATGTATATTCACTTTTACCTTGTGATTATAAAAAAATAATTATTCTGATTATTATTAAATAACAAATTTTAAATTTTAAAAAAAATATATTATTAGAATAATTATAAAATAAAAACAAAATTTAAAGAGTAAAATAATTAATAAAATAGTTTATATTAATACAAATAAAATAGGTAGTGAAATACATGCAAGTACCAAAAAAATTCTCTTTATATTTTATTAGTTTTTTTTATATACACATTTTATTATTAATTTTACTTTTATCAAGATAAACTATTTTATTGATTATTTTATCATTTAATTTTTATAATTATTTTTAATTTTTTATAAATTGAATAATATTTATTTGAATAATAGTCAATTTTTATTTTTTTATTATTGTAAGAATGTATTTTCACTGATAATAATTAGAAAAAAATATAATAGGTGTAAAAAATAGGAGCGTTATGAGTTTGACTTTATTTGTTCGCCTTTAAAACCCTCACTCACAAAAGGAAATTACAATAATTCAGAGTTTAGGGTTTAACAGTGTGTTTCTCACTTCTCCTGCCATCTTCCTGCTACAATTGTTACTCCCTTCTCGTAATCATGGCGAGCACAAAAGTTCAGAGGGTTATGACTCAGCCCATTGTAAGATTCTCGTAAACTACTTACAATTTTATTTTGCTGAAAGTTTATCTGTAACCTAATCTCATTCGTTTCTTTGATTTTGTCAGAACTTGATTTTCAGGTTTCTTCAGAGCGTAAGTCTTCTCACACTCTCATCCTGGTTGATAATTTCTTGTGGGTTTTACCTAATTTCTGTGTAATTTATTCTCTTGGCTTTCTTTGTAATATATGCAGAAAGCACGCATTCAGATTTGGCTTTTTGAGCAAAAGGACTTGAGGATTGAAGGAAGAATCATTGTGAGTCTAATTTTTTATGTTTGTTTATTTCACACTTCTCTTCAAAGTTCTATTTTCTGGACTTTAAAATGTTCGTCGAGGAGATGCAAAATCGTCATCCCGAGGGAGGACTGCGTTTTTTTAAAGATTTTTTGTGAGCACTGTGACTACGTGTATTGGGCATTGGCAGAACATAGTTTAGTGGCGGTTTTCTTTTGTTCCTTTTAAAAAATTCATTCTAAAATGTTCTATCCATACACTTCAAATTAGCCAACAGTATATACTTCGTATTGTAAAAAAAGTGTGGGTTTTCGTCCGTTATGTGATATGAGCTAATATCTTAAACATTGAGATTTGTTTACCTCAGGAATTTTGTGAACCTTTTCAGTTCTTTGGGAATGGGAATATATGGGAATGAATATTGGTAGTTGTATATAGCATACCCTTGTTAAAAAAATGATTGGCTGACTTGTTACTGTAAGGATAATACGATTTTATCGTTTTTCAAACAGGGTTTTGATGAATACATGAATTTGGTTCTTGATGATGCTGAGGAAGTGAACATCAAGAAGAAGAGCAAGAAGACATTAGGTATGTTAAAGTTTCTCAAATTTTTCTCTTTTTGTCTTTGCGGCTTATGCATTTTCTAAAGAACTTCATTTTTTTTTCTTAGGGAGGATCCTTCTTAAAGGAGACAACATAACTTTAATGATGAGCACGTAAGTGGAAATAAACTTCACTTTTATATTTCTCGTGATTAACACTGGAGTGAAGTCAAATTTGTACTCTGATCTTTCTCATAATTTTATTTAAAATTAAGTTAAATTATTCTCTTACAATTTTATCTTCTTAATTCCAGGGGGAAATGATATACACTCTGGGACATTTGTAAACTATATTCGTATCAAACAAGGCAGAACTATTTTTCTCTTTGGTTTGTATTCATCTATCAAACTCCCAAACTGGAATCTGATGGTTTTTTGATTATGGAAGTATAGCCTACAACCTTTCCCTCATTTGATTACTTTCTCATTTTGATATGTTTTTAATATATCTTATTCAATCCCTTATACAAGCATGTTAGATTGATTTCTTTGGGATATCTCTTCAATGTATTTGCTAAGGTTTTGCAATAGGTAAATGTCTTTATGCTGGATATAATAGTTCATTTTTATAGCTTACACTTAAATCTATTGATTTGGATGGCTTCCAAATATTGTCAGTTACAAGAAGATCATCTCAAGTATGAAATAGGTCTAGTAGTATTTTTGGCAAGGAAGTTGCACAATTAATGTATTGTAGCAACAATTTTTAATGTTGAACCTGTAGGTAGCATTTTCTAGTATTTTTTGAATTTTCTTCCTCGTTAAATTATTTTCTCAAGCCATGTATCAATTGGTAATAACAGGAACTAAACCTTAAATAGATGGAACAAACTATGTGAACTTTATTCCTTCTCATTCCATCCAATGCCAATTTTTTCGTCTCTAATTTGGTCGAGGGAGGGGGTAATGGGAGGACAATAAAGCCCATTCATTTTAGTAAGTTATCAAATTATGTTTGTCGTTAACCTGGGACAAAGGGGGTATGTGCTATCCCCAAAGTTCGTGGTTGCTGGTCCTTAGTGTATGGCTTTATCATTATTCACTTGCACTGATTTTGGTTCCTGAGTTTTTCTTCCTTGGCATGGTGTGCGCTCATTCCTCATTTGGTATGTTTCAAATCCTTCATTATAACTTGGGACAAAGTGGTATGTGCTATCCCCATAGTTCGTGGTTGTTGGTCCTTGGTGTATGGCTTTATCATTATTCACATGCTCTGATTTTTATTCCTGAGTTTTAATGTTTCCAATCCTTCATTATAACCTGGGACAAAGTAGTATGTGCTATCCCCATAGTTCGTGGTTGTTGGTCCTTGGTGTATGGCTTTATCATTATTCACTTGCTCTGATTTTTATTCCTGAGTTTTTCTTCCTTGGCATGTTATGTGCTCACTCCTCATTTGGTATGTTTCCAATCATTCATTATGTGCCCATATCTTTTGTGGATTTGTTATTGTAACTTATCTCTCCATGTTGAACACATAAATATCTCTCATGTTTGCCTTTATGTTTAATGTGTTTGCCTTTATTTCTGTCTTGGTCACCTTTGGCATAAGATTGCTTTGTTACCCATAGTTAGTAGTCACAGGATCTTACACCAAATTGTTTATAGAAAGAAGTCAAGCATTATTAGCATAATCATTATTCTTATTTGGTATAGCATGATACACAAGCGTTTTTGGTGATCTCATTGCATTATCTACGGTATTTAGATATGGATTTTGTTGCTTCGACCTAATCACTGATTGGTTATTGAGTGAGAATTCTTTTTACTTGTTTTGTTGCACTGTGACATTTTATTCTGTCATTTTATGGTTCTTGAATTTGAAACTGAGTTTAGATTATTTTACGGCATTGATTTCAAGTAATTGGCTACTGTTAATTTTTTGGAGGCATTCTTCATGTGGTGAGTTTTACATTTGTAGATATTGAGTTTTTCCTTTTGTAGATGTGTTGAGTGTGGTTCTGTTTCAGTTCTCGGTCTTTGTCTTTAATGTGAAGGCTTTTTGTCATTTCTATATTGCTAGATCAATAAATAGCTTCATTCGCTCTCTACAACTCTGTTGTTTTTTGTCTGGGAGAAAACCATTTTTTGGTAGAGTTTAACTTAATTTTGCGTGCCATAATCATGGTCTCCCTACATCCTGGGTTTCAAGTTGCAAACTGTATGGCTTCGTGGCACCTGATTTCTCTCACGTCCACCATAGCCTAGCAGTTATGTAGTTGCCCTGGCAAATAGAATATAGCACAGATGAAATAGCGGCAGTTATGGACAGGATAGTGACACTACGGATGATTACATAAAAGCGCTTTAAACAGATGTCAGGACTTTTGGGGTTTATTTCATTGTCAAAAAATTGCAGAGTAGTCAGTAGAGTGAGTTTGTGTCACTATAATGCTGGTGTACCCCTCTGCACTACAAGGTTGCATGCCCCTTTGGGTCGTGGCTGTTGTGTTGTGCAATGTGGCCAAAATCGTGGCTCTTCGTGGTGTTTTCAAAGGTATGTGACGTGATATAGGTTTAACCTAAGGCTTCACTATCTGGGTAGTTTAGGTGTTGTGTTTGCCGTTTAATGTTTAGCCCACGTTTTTCACTCCCCCCTCTTTTAGCAAATCAACCCTTCCCTTCCACGCCTCTCAACTTCTCAACTTTCTGTCTTCTATATCTATTGGAAGAGATTCTAGTGAGTGTTGGAACAATTTGCTCTAGAATGGAGGGTTGAATAGAACCTAGAGAACTAGACTAGATTGTCTAACGAACAAGCAGAACAAACATGACAATATTTTACACTGGTTTATCCAAACATACGAGCCATGTCCAATTATCTCTTAAGAGATTCCATTAACAAATAGTTGATTACTAACCACTCCTAGTTATATCAAAATTCCATTAACCACTATGCGAAAACTCTAGAACATTGTGCGAACACCACCGTGTCACCACTATGCGACCACCGCGCCACCACCTTGCGACAACTGTGCGACCACGACGCGACCACCACACGACCATGATGCGACCACTGCGGCTCGCGGCTCGCTCAAACGCAAATAAAAACGAAGGAAGGAACGAGAAAGGAGAGAAGAGAAGAGAGACAAGGGGAGTAGGCAACGTGAAGGAGATGAATCAGCGCGCCAAAAATACAGAAGGGAAAAAAAATTAGGGTTTCAAATGTGTGGGTCGACCCGACCCAATTCAGAAACCAATTTCAACCCGTATCGAGTTTCGAATTGCGATTTGTACGATTCAGGCCTGTATCGTATCGTATCGAACACAATTCATGAACATAAACGATACAACATGCGATTCGTATCGCCAAGCAACCGTATCGTGAATCGATACTTACTACAATGCTTCACAATGTGAAGAATTACAAAGGTTGATCTTATGATAGAAATAATTGTTGAAGCTGATGTTGTATTCTTCATCTTCATCTTGGTTATGGTAAGACTAGATCTTTGCTGATCTTTAAAGATAGTGTTCTGATTTGAATCTTCGTGTTTTTGCCTCGATTTTGGTTATAAACAATTTGAATATAGTTTGCATGTATAGCAGTTAAGTCACCATTAATCATAATCACATTGAATTGTTTTTCTTAAGTAGCTGATTATAATACCTTTTGTAATAATAAAACATTTTCAATCATTGATAATATAGTGATTGTCTTGCCGTCTTTTTGGTGTCTCGGTCTTGTTTCATCTCAAACTAGCTCTGCCTTTCGTCAAGTGTTGTTGCTTTGCCTGTGTTCTCTGGTGACTTATTCTGATGACTGTATCTGGGGTCACGGTCAAGTACTTCTGTTGTATATGGTGGTGGGTGAGTCTTCTATCTGGCGAGTGTTGCTGTTCTGTTCATGTTCTGTTCCGCCCTCTCTACTTCAAGTCACTGCCATCGGTGATGTAGTGAATTTTGAGTTTTTTTTTTTTCTTTCTGAATTTATACAAATTATATAAACTATAAAAAGATGTCTGAATAGCATCTGCTTTCCTGTTGGCTACTAACATGCTATAGTATTTTTGGGCCAGCTGCGACATTCCACTATTACGCATTTGCAACACTAACATGTTTAAAATGACATGAAACAGGATTATTCAGATAGCGGGAAAAGTATTTTGTGTAGAATTAACTCTAAACTAAAATGATATTTATTTAATAGATTTGGATTGTATTGTACTTAATTTAAATTTAAATTTTAAATTTCCTCTGGGGCAGGAGGAGGATGAGAGATGAACACCATTACGCTTACAATTGTCTATATTTTTCTCTTGTTATGTTTATAAAATTTATTGTGTGCCTTGGAGTCCATCTTCAGTGAAAATTTGTGTAAATCTACATATATAATCAGTATGCATACATCTTACGTTTGCATTTAAACCACACCTACTTGGCTCTCATTAATGCCTATACTTATTTCAACCGGCTGCATATTACCTTTTTAAATAGTAACTTCAAACATTAAACACTTCTTCCTTCTGTATTTGTCCTTTTACTGTTAGTCTTGTGAATTGCTTTCTAGCTTGGATTCCGTTTCCTTCATTGATCTTATCTACTTTGTTTGTGTTTTTATTGGTGGCCTTTGAATTTTTATTTTATGATATTCTGATTCGTGTATCATTTTCACTCAATTTATGATATTTTGCCTCTGTTTCCTTCATTGATCTTAGCGACTTTGTTTTTGTTTTGTGTTTTTATTGGTGCCTTTGAATTTTTATTTTATGATATTCTGATTCGTGTATCATTTTCACTCAATTTATGATATTTTGCCTCTGTTTTTTAATCCGATTTGAACACCATTCTAAGAGTTGGTTTTTGGAAATTGGAATTATGTGCATACTCGACATTTAAGGCCGATGTTCTTATTATTTAAGGCCATGGTAACAATTATTGGTGCTTATTGTTTTTTTTTTTTTTTTGAGAGAACGAATTTCATGTGAACTGAAGTTTATGTGGAACTATTATTTTTTGCATTGTTGTGTGTTTATGAATGCACACATTTTTTTATACTCGGGTTTCGTAGGTATTCAAATGATGACAATTGAAATTAACGTCGTTTTTGATACATTATTTGTTTGATATATTTTGAATTCAGTAAGAGTTTAATTTGATTTTTATAAGGGATACTTTCATATCATACATTAAATCCTGTTGATATTTTCTCTCGGTCATATTCGATGTTTTATTTGATACATTGCGTGAAACCAAGATAGGACTTTAAATTTAGTTAGAAAAAAGGTATAGATAATGAATTACTTATGGTATTGTATATAAGTGTTTTCTTTGATAAATAAAAATATAAACAACAAAAAAATTGAATTAGGTTCGCCATTCAATTAAAAGAAGGAATCAATCATGAGTATCATCATGGTTATGTAAAACTTCTAATACTTTTTAAAGTGCATGTCTGTGCTTCCTTTCCTGTAAAGGATTATTTATGAATTGCATTACTAGGTTTTTTGACTAAAGAAAATAAATAATAACCAGTATTTTATTATTAAAAAATTGAGAACAATTATTTTTGTTGAAATTGCTAATAGTAATTACTCAATTTCTTTTATATTTTTAATGTGGTTGATACTTTTCATTTGATACACACTAAGTAAGACCTTTGATATTATCTTTAGTTTAACAAGTAAAAGAAATGAAAATTTCCCTAACCATCTTAAATGTGATTTGGATACTGTTTCCACTCGTAAATTGTTGATCTCCAGAGATTCTTGACTTCGAGCTTAATATATAATGTTTAAGAAAAGCGTTTTACATATAGGTTCTTGTTATGTTAAAATGTAGTTAGGAAGTAGGGGTTATATATATCAAAGAAACTAAGACTTTGTATCCAAGATGCATCAAGAGTTTGGAATAAAATTAAGTGGTTATAGAGCTTCAGAAATTTAGAAATGGGAATATTAAAAGAGAGAAAGATTAAAGGAAATGGAATAAAAAATATAAATTAAATTGTATTGGTACGCTCTTTCATAAAAAATAGTATAATAAAGCGAAAAAGAAATGTATGTATGATAAGATAATTAATGTGATGATGAAAAGATGTATTTAAAACATTATAAAAAAAATAAAAAAATAGTAGATGTTAAAAAGAAAGAAAAGAAGATTAGAGTGTCCCATGAAATAGGAATAAAAGGGTATTTAGGGTGATCCAAACTGTGGTGGAAGCTATGAAGGTATGATGTGATTAAGACACATGAGAGTGGTGTGAGTGAACACAGAGGAAGCAATAGAAGGGTCCCTGCACACCACTGTCGTCAGCTACCAATTTCATACCTATTTTTTTATGTCTCCCAATCACCAAACATCTGTGCTGTTCATCTTTTGCCATTTTCCACCCACTACTCCTCCTCATCATCCACTCACTCTCTCTCTCTGTTCTTTTGTTTCCTTTCTGTTGTTTCCTAAGTAGTACCATACTTCCTTATATTCCTTATCATGCCCACTGTAACAACTTGGACACTGCAACATTAGGAAAGATGGTGTCTAGTGTCCACCAATGCCACACCTCACTGGCTACTTCAGATTTTTAACCCGCCATTCTCTCAATCGCGCATTTCCATTTGTCACATATCTTATGATGATTCATACATTATATACAATAATATGTACTACAAATCCCCCTGAGATGACAACTTGGTGTTGCCTTTGTGGATATTTACGACGCTGTTATTACCGGTAGTGAGGTTGTGTCGTTTTTTCCTGGTAACGCACGAACAATAATGTTGCTCTCTGTTTGGTCTAGTGGGTGCTACCACTTCTCTTAACTGCTTACTTACTACACTAGTGGGGCAATCATTGCAGAGACCAAATATAGTTCCTAATTGAAGTGTAGTTCCTGTGATACCACTATTCTGCTTCTGATTCTCTTCCTTTAGTGTCAGACGAAGTGATCCTTCACCATGATCATCATGGCTTCCATAGGAAGGAAATGGAAGCTTTGGACATGTTAAGCATCTGTTTCTATAGACAGAAACTGTGTCCAAAGGGAATTAAAATGGAAGAATTTGATGGGATGACGTGGGTTTTCTTAAGCTTATTATAGTGGATTAGTGAACAAATATGTGTGAATCCAAAATCACTTTAGTCAACAAGTGAAAAACGAAAGGATCAAATGTGTGGTTTGCATATAAATTAATTTAAGAAAAAAATGTTTGCTTTTGAAAAAATAAAAACAACGGAACTTGTAACTTTCAGTCATTTTTTTTTATCTTTATGTTCATTCAAACATGTCATTTTAAAAATATAAGCTGAGAATTGTTCTGTATTATAAATATGTATAAGAGTTACACAGATGTTATTCTTACAACATTATTTGGAAGGTTACTTTTTTTTATCACATCACTTGTCCTATAAAATATTTTTCTCTCTTTTCTTCTATCTTTTTCGTAAATGTATAAATCTTTGTTCAAATTTGTCGTCGAAAAGTAATTTCTCATGCTTTTTGTTTGGCTATCATGTTCGTGATCTGTCTAATCATGCTGACTAGAAAAGAAGAACAACATATCCTGCAACGGTTGTTTCTGTTTATTATTCTGGTGCTCTGTTCAGCAGATTTTTAGTTCTGCAACAAGAATATGAGTATCTTCTCCACACTGTTTTAGTATCGTATTCATATGATATGATATTCTTTGAGACATAAAAACACAGTGATGAGGCATATGCTCCTAGATTTGGATTAGGCCAAGGCAAAATAAGGAATTGGAGTGAAAAGTAATAGCAAACAACATGAAATGGTGGAAGTGGAGATGTATGAAGTTAAAGAAATGATGATGCAGAAGATGATTAGATTTGTGTGCAGAAAAAGAAATAGAGAGAATCCCATTACCTCTCGTCAAATTTGGAATCATAGAGGGGCCAGTTGCCACCAACAGACATTTAGTGCTCTTCACACTCAGCTTATGACTAAGTTTTCAACCAACATCTAAAGCTACTTGTTAGATTTTTCTGTTCTCAAACTGATTGGGATTTTTGGTTTCGATTTATGGGTGACCATAATGTTCAACATATTAAAAGTTTCACATCCAATAGAAATAAATTAATTTTATAATATATAAATAAAATTCAAATATTATTTTATAAATAGATTTTATGAGATTGAGTTAAATTTAAAGTTATTTTTTCTATTTCACACAAAATTTTCCAAAAGTTTCTGCTAATAAAACATTTGCATCGCATCAAAATTTACCTGTCCACGTCCAAACATTCTTATGCAATAACATTCTACTATTTGTGTTTTTCTATCGTTGAACTGATTTTAGATGGTTACGAAATTACATAAAATGTTGCTCTTAAGTTATCAAAATTCTGTAAAAATCTTTGAAATTAATAACGAAAAGATTATATGAAAATTAAAAAAGAGATCCTTTTGATCATAATCGTGTTGCGTTTGATTCTGTTTAAATTATGTTCTCCATTTTATACCTAGAATAAGAAATTAAGAGTGTATTTTAAAGTAGTGGAAGCTGATTATAATTTTTTTTGTTTTTTTTTTTGTTTTTATAACGATGATCACTTTATTTTTATAGGTTAAAATACTCCATTGGTCCATGAAAAATCTTAAATAGGTCCTAAGATTTTTTTTAGTCTCAATTAGGTCCATATTTTTGAAAATGTGTAACAATTAGGCCCATTCCGTTGGTATAGAGTTAACGTGTTAAATATGTGTCACGTGTCAGCTCCACATTTTTTTGAATTTTTTTGAATTTTTTGAATTTTTTTGAATTTTTTTTATTTTTTTTTTAATTTTTTTTTTTAGAATTATTCATGCCACGTGCCACATCAGTATTGTGTCACGTGTCAAGTCAGTAAGGTGACACGTGTCAAATCATTGTCTGAATCTCAATTTGGTCCATATATTTGTTATTTTTATTACATTTAAGTCCATTTTTTTAAAATTTTTTAAATATATTTATTTTAACTTTTTACAAAATTGTTTTAAAATTTTATATTTAAATTTATAAAATTGTTAATTTTAAACCAACTCTAACATTTGTATATGAATTATTTAAAACAAATTTATAACAAGTTAAAATAAATATTTTAAAATTTTAAAACAAAATATAAAATAAACTTAATATTATTAAAATGTTTAATAAAAATATTATTATAAAATTTATATAAAAGTTAATTTGATCTCAATTTGGAGAGGATGAAATTGAAAATTAAAAAAAATGGACTGAAATATAATTAAAATAACAAATATATGGACCGAATTGAGATTCAAACAATGACTTGACATGTGTCACCTTACTGACTTGACACGTGACACAATATTGATGTGACACGTGGCATGAATAATTTTTAAAAAAATTAAAAAAAATTAAAAATTCAAAAAAAAATGAGAAGCTGATACGTGGCATATCCTTAACACCGTTAACATCATACTAACGGAATGGGCCTAATTATTTCACATTTTCAAAAATATGGACCTAATTGAGACTAAAAAAAATCTTAGGATCTATTTGAGATTTTTCGACAAAAACATGAACAAAGAAGTATTTTAAAACGAGTTGAAAGTAAACAACGGTTAGACTACACTTAACGTCTGTAAATACTGGTTAGTTTACTAAAGAAAGTCACATTTGAAAACGAGTTGGTATATTTTATTGCCTTAGATATATATTTTCCAGTTTTTAATATGACATTTGTTTCTTTTTTCGAATAAAAGTATATATTTTTATTTTTAGTTTTTAAGATAATGTGCGTAATTTAAAACTAACGAATATTTTGTTATAAAATGTTCGGTAATTTACAAAATATATTTAGGGGAGAAAGGAAGCTTAGTGCATTTCCATCCTCAATTATATTTTCTCCCTATATTGTGCAAGATATTATTTTATCATTTGAAATAAAAAATAAGTTTAATTTTGTTCTATTATGTAAAACCAATAATTATTTTTTGTACAAATTATTGTTTTTTAAACAATATTTATTAAAAATTATACATTTAAATAGTTAAAAAGTAAGGAACACAAATAGATTTTTAATTCCGTCCATGACCTCTGTTTGTCGTATTAGTAACTAAATAACACCATTAAAAAAAATCTCTTATTTATTATTTGACTTATATGTTTGCATTATTTAAAAGTTTAAGAAGAAGATTTATAATTAATCATTGATGTCGGACTTTGTTTTTTAAAGTTCACACTGTAGTTTAGACAATCTTAATAATTCTTCTTTATTCAACATTGGTTTAAGAAAAAAAACAACTATTCATCTTCATGTTTAAAGCGTATATTTGAGTTCTAATTTGTCCATTATGGCAAAAGAGAAAAAGAGAAAAGAAAAGGTTTTTGCACCGATAAAACAAACAAATTACTCCATACTAATGACTAAAATTAAAATATACCAATTTTGGTACTCAAAGTAAATAAAGAAATCTTAATACTTGAAGTAGAATGAGAATTCTTTGAAGTTAGATCAATAAAAATGAGAGAGATTTTTTTTTCAGATAAAAAATAAATTAATAGAAAACATTTGAATTTTTATGAGTTAAAAGTGAACGACTCCATATATTGAAGATTTGTATTGTTATTATTGCATATCAATCTCTCACATATCTGCATTTTAGTTCAAACATACTCTTAAATCCAAATTAACATAACCTGATAGTCTCTTTTCTTCCTTATATATTTTCAATTAGACACTACATTACATATTTTCAATTTAATTTTTATATATTTTATATCACAAAATATTGTCATAATATTTCGTTTGCTTAGTTTCCACAAAATACCATGAAAAGAAAAGATGACACGGAAAGTGTGGAAAACGTACAACTATATTTGAAAATTTCGAAGAATTGGTCAAATATTTATTGGTGTTCCTATAATTATGTTTCTATTCTGTTCTTTTAAACTAAAAATCTATATTTTTATTTTTCTTTGTTTATATTTATCTATTTAAATTTTGTCGATTTCCTGTAGTATATACACAGTGTTCCAGACATGACAAAATAAAAATTCTAGCTTGAACTGTACGGCTCTGAATGTTTATGTTGTAAATGCAATTAATCAATCATTGAATTCTCCGTCTTCTTTTCCTGTATTAGTCAATAAAGTTTCTCACAAAACATCTCTTCCATCCTAAATATGTCTGTTGCTACTTTTTAAGTTAAATCCTCTTTTCGTTGCAAATACGTATAATCTTTTCTCTGCTTTAAAAAATTGACTTCTATAACACTCAATTATAAAGAAAGTCTCAAACTTAAATATCTTATATATAAATAGCATCTTAGCTAAGACCATAATTAAAAATAATCGAAATGGCTATACAATTGAAAAATGAAATAATTGTGTGGGGTATGGTGTACAATGAATGTGAACAGGGACACTATGCATATCTTCATCTGTATATTGTCTAATTTTTCATATTTATTTCTACTTTTTTATAATTAAGTTTATATGCATTATACACTGATACATTTTTTTGAATAAAATTTTCATATAAAAAATAATTTCAACAAACTAATATAAAAAATTACATTGGTTGCATAATAATATGGAAATGTGATGCGTTGTTGATTCTTTTCTTTTTTAGTTTTTAGATACAAAAATTAAGTATTATATAAATGAAAAGACTCATAAATTTATTATTTTAAAACTTTGGATAAGATGTGATGTCAATTTCTTATATAGATTGAACCCATGTCTTATTGGTTTTGTTTCTACTTTTGTGAATCTTTCATTAATAAACTTATTAATGATATTAAAGTTAAATGTTTGTCTTGGTAATCGATTCAAACCATTATAATCGTGATTTGAAATGTTTTCTCTTGAAAGAGAAGTGTTAGGTCTATAGAAGGGGTTTCACTGGGAAGATACAACACCAATGAGACTTGAGATCAACCATATAAGGCATTGACACCACTCTCAACCCAAAATCTTAAGACAATGAGTTTATGGATCTTTATCCTTATATAGTGCTCAACTTTCTCATTTCTAGTCAAATCCCAGAACAAGTAAAGATGAAAAAGTTAAATACTATATAAAGTAAAAAAACTCATAAACTTGTCTTAAAATTTTGAATTAAAAATAATGTGAATTTTTTATATAAATTAGACTCATATATCATTAATTATTTCTCCTCAATGAATCCTCATTCAAAGGACCCATAATTAACCCTCCTTTTAGCCATAGTCATTTGATCTACTTTCTTTTTTGTTTTGGTTATCATCTTTGTATTCCTCATTTATATCGGTGTCCATATCTATTATATAGAAGAAATCTCCCTAAAGGTTATTTGGATTTTGTAAGAAGTCACTATCTTATTATATATGTGCAATATGCAGTATTATTCAACACACTTTAATGTAACGATTAAGGGATTCATGAGAGAGAAGATAAGTGACTTGGTGGAACATTGACATCTTTCAATTTGAATTCGTTAGTGGTGATCGATATCAACAAGTTGAAGTTCCTTACTTCTCTATCCACTCCAATTTGTGCTCATTTGTGTTGTTCTTCAAAACAAGCCAAACCCCAAAATGACAAATGCAAACTAATCAACTTTCACTTTGCTCATTCATCAAACCAAACAAATCACTATTTGCTTTATAGTCCTTTTTAAGAAAGAAGTCTTGAGATTCAATTTCTTCTTTTGCAGCTTTCATTTTTTTGTCGGTCTTGTCTCATAATTAATTCAATTATACAAGTCTTGTTTTGTCGACCACACATGTATACCATATATTAAAAAACAAGACAAAAAAAAAATCAAATGTTGACCGAAACAATGGATTCTTTTCAAATTCTCTAGGGTGAAAATGATCATGTAGTTTTAGGACAAGGAATTACAATAGAATTGGGAAAATTTTATTCCACTCCTTTGGTTTAAAGCGAGAATTGTTTCTGAAATGAGTATTGTCTTTATTAAATTCTTATTATCTAACTTATCTGAATGCATTTTACAATTTGAACGATATATTATATTCGATTAACAATTTATGAAGGATGAGAACGTTCTACCCCACTTAAAAAAAGCATTTGGATATGTAAATATCAATTATATATATTACATTAATTTGGACTTAGAAACCAAATCAACATTAAGTTTATCATTACACAATTCCTTAACCTCGGTTTGCAAAACCGTACTAATCCTCCCTTATCCATATGTGACCTTTTAACTTAATTGATTTTTTACTCGAAAGAACAGAATCAATATTGGATCTATCACTACAATTGGATTGTCTTAACTACACTCAATAATTTGTGGCTATGTCATTGTTGTTTATGTCTTCGCAACAATTGTTGTCAAAGTTACCGTTGTGTAATTGCTTGAAATACAACATTTTCTTTTATGTTATTACTGTTTCCATCATCGTCGAGTCACATTGCTATCAAAGCTAAAATAGTAAAGAAGAAATTTAAAAACAAAGCTCCTAAGATCGGAAGATCTAATACCAACTTATGGCTTTGTCACTTTTGTTTACATTATCATCAGTACACTTTTCGTCGTTGTCGTCATAGCCATTGTGATTGGAGTTGTTGCCACCAAAGCCTCCTATAAGAAGTTCCAAAATTGAAAAGAACAAAACTTATGCATATTTATTTGTTATAGTTCCAAAGGATTATAAACTTTACAACTCAACATATGAACAAAGTGATAATAAGTCAATATTGACAATCCTTGAAAATTAGAAATTGACCATATATATCAAATTACTCACTCTGATCAAGTTCTCCAAGCTTCAAGCTCAACTCCTAAAAATATGAAATTTCAAATAATATTATATTTATACTAGATGTAATTATTGTATTATAGGAAAAAAAATCAAGAGACAATTAAAACAAACTTGGAGAAAAATTATGCATTTAGAAATTAAAAAACACACACACAAAACACGAGAGATTGAGAAACCATATTTCAAAATATTTATGATTAGAGATGTCAAAAAAATTCGTACCCGCGAGTATTTGCAAATAAAATTTGCAATGGGTACGAAATGAATATTGTAAATGGATACCTGTGGGTAATGGATACATGTATTTTTTTTTATACCCGCATATTAACGAGACAGGTACGGGTATCATAGTATCCGTACCCGTAGATACTTGTATCCGCTATACTCTAATTTAAATTAAAAAATTAAAAAGAAACATGATTAAAACATGAACATATTGATTTTGAATGGGTTAACTTTTATCAATTGATTTAAAAAAATGTTCATTTCTTTGTAAAATGTCGTTTAACACTATTTAAATGGGTTATTTACACTTTATTTGAAATGCATGAATGTTATGCATTATATTTTTATTTGAATTTATGGTTAAAATATCTTATTGAATATTAAATTTTTTGTTTTGTAAATACCTATGGATACCCGTGAATATTAAAAAAATATGCAGCTACCCGCATAACGGATACCTGCACAGATACAGATATGGATATGAGGCGGATATTTATCCAACAGTTAAGGTACGAGGAAACTTTTACTTGTATCCTACTCGTCCCATTGACATCCATGTTTATGGTATACGAGATTATATAAAATCGTCCCATTGACATCCATGTTTATGATATACGAGATTATATAAAGGACATGTGTACGGATTAAAATTTCCGTATAAAAGCTACGGATGAGATCACACCTAAAATATTTTCTAAAGCTTCTCTACCAAATAAACGTTAATAATTAGTACGCAACTTTTGTGTGTGGTGCCCTTTAGAATTTAATTTTACGTATTTTGAGCATACGTACACGTATGTGTAGTTTGTTGGTTCATATATACATTGTACACCACTAATATATCATATATATGTGTTTAGATTTACTTTGAATATCTTCATTGAGATTAACTACAAAAGCCATTATGAGAATACGAGAACGGCCAAACGCAACGCTTTTTCTTCCGAGAAGGAAACAAGTACTCTTCACTTCATACATATCCTTTTGTTCATGCCTTATGTTGTGATAATAGATTCCAACATTTTCCCACTCTTATCAATTGCTACCTCTAGCTACCTTTATTTTTAGTTAGGTTTACACCACTAACGTACCTCAGAGATTAATTAATTTAATAACACTTCCACTAAAAATCCTTCTCTGTTGTTTATTTATTATTATGCGTGCGTCATATAAACAAATATTGAAACTATGGCCTAGTACCTTTGTTTAACCTGTGGATTTGGACACCACACCTCAGGCTAACTCATTAACAATTGGTTAAAAATGAAAGGAAATGTGACTAACATGAAGGCATCAAGTTCTGTTATGCTCCCACTTTGCATATAATAATCCACTAATTTGCATGTGGGATTCATTTTCGGAGTGGTTCTGTTTGAGGGAATCCCACAATTAAGAAAATAATTAATCAGCTTATGAGATACATTGTCTTTGGATTAGTTTCATTGAAAAACACCAATTTTTTTATAAGAAGATAAAATAATAAATAATTATTTTTTTTCTTTTTTACATTATCATAATAATTTTGTGGGATATGTCTTATCTAACCTTCTTGTGTTGGTGTTTATCTAACTTTGATTATTAGTTTAATCAAATTCATTGTTGGCTGATAAAAAAATTGGATAGATTAGACTCAACCTGGCCAAAGTATAAATTATTATGTCTATAAGCTCATTTATTATAAGAAAATTTTTAAATGACGATCAATTTTAATAATCAATAATAATTATTAATTATAATAATAAATTTAGATACTAACTTATAAAATTAAAAAATATTGGATATCAAAATAATTACTATTGTGAATAAAAAATTATAATTAATTATAATTTTTTATTTATAATAGTGACTATTTTAATAACCAATAATTTTTATTTTAGAAATTGGTATTTAAATTGGTTACTATAATAATTAACTATTTCTTAATTATAAAATTGATTTCTAATTGATAATTTTTTTTATTGATTAATTTTATATTTTTTAATTTTTAAAGTTTTTTTTTATATTTATGTATATTAAAGCATGTTTTATATATATATATATATATATATATATATATATATATATATATATATTATTTTTTTTTAATTAATCATTAATTGAAGAAATTAATGTAATCATTACCAATCACGTGTTAAATTGATTTATGTTACAATATTCTTGCGTATATGAATCAATCTATAATAATAATAATAATCTATAACTATATATAAAGAGGATTCCCTCTTAGTGTCCATATTTCATAATTTTAACTTTACCCTTTACGATGTAATTATTTGTTAAATTTTTAAAGATTAACTGTTATTTTTACAAGTTTTTATAAAACTATTTATTTATCTCCTTTCTTTTTACTCTCTCCTATACATCAATAGTTATTTTCTCATATTTTCTCCGTACATTTCACTTTATTTTTGATAAATATAATTTTATTTTGTTTATTAACTTAATAACATTATAATATCATCAACTATTAATATAATATCATGCATATTCAACATATGCATATACATAGGCGCGATAACGCCTGTGTTTAGACTAGTAAATATAAAGAGGATTCTCTCTTTTGTGTCTATGTTTCATAATACCATTTCTACCCTTAACTATCTTAAAAATTAATTATTTTATAAATAATTTATTTTTAACCATTATTCTAAAAATCTCTTTTGTCTTAAACCATTATTTTAATTTTTTTACATATCTTATTTTTTTTAATTTTACATTTAATAATTATTTTAAAAATTAATTATATATTTGTTATTGATCTTAATTTAAATTTCTTGAAAATTTAAAAATGTAAACACACAGGCGCGACAGCGTGTCGCGCCTGTGTGTTCGCTAATATAAATATAAAGAGAATTCCATATTTTGTGTTTACATTTTAAAATTCTAATTTTATCCTTTAAAAAATTTAATTATTTGTTAAATTTTAAAATTTAATTATTTGTTAAATTTTTTAAAATTATCCGTTATTTTTACAAGTTTTTTATAAAATTATCTGTCTCTGTTTTTTCTCTTTTTTCTTATTTATCAACCGTTATTCTCTCATCTTTTCTGGTATATTTCACTTTATTTTTAATAAATATAGTTTTATTTTATATATTTCACTTTATTTTTAACTTAATAACATTACAATATCATCACCTATTAATATAATATAACGCATGTTTACAAAATGCGTACGCATGTGTTTACGCTAGTAATATATAAAGAGGATTTTATTTCAAAATTCCAATTTTACCCTTTAAAATATAATTATTTATTAAATTTTTTAAAATTGACTGTTATTTTTACAAGTTTTTTATAAAATGGTCTATCTCTACTTCTTCTCTTTTTCCCTATTGATCAATCGCTATTCTCTCATCTTTTCTGATATATTCCATTTTATTTTTTATAAATATAATTTTATTTTATATATTAACTTAATAACATTACAATACCATCATCTACTAACATAAAAAATCCATACACACATGTGTGATATCGTCTGTGTTTACGTAATTTAAATAATTTATATCTATATATAAAGACATACACCTCTTTAATGTTACTTTGTCTATTTTACTCTTAATTATATAATTCTTAACTTATTTGTTGAGGACGGTTATATAAAACATTCACCGGTTTTCAATATTCTCCTTTTTATCCATTTATTCAACTGATTTTTATTTCTTGGTCTTATTTTTTGGTTTCCACCTGTACTTCTTACTATTTTCATTGTATTTATATTTTTTTCTTACTATTTCCATTGTATTTTTTTTTTTTAAGTTCTCTTTTGCTTCTTCTTTATTTTTTTAATTTTCATTCTTTACTATTGTTTTGGTAAGTCGAAAACATGAAAAGAATATTCATAGATAGGAAAGGACAAAAAGTCAAAACTGCAATTGAAAATAAAATTAAACTTTAGTGTAATTTAAGGAGAATTTAAATTTATACATTGTCAAATTTAAATGGCAACAAAATATATGTCAAATGATGTCCAAATATGAGGATGACAAACACGAGAATATAAATGTCAGGCTAAAAGTCACTGTGAAGGAACTATTGTAAGATACTTAGCAAAGTCAATTATAAAAAAAAAAATGCAGAAAATAGAGTGAATAATTGTGGTTGTTGTACTTTCAAATTTGGATTGAAATTTTTACTAAAAATTATTTATATTTTATTTTTTAACACTTTGAAATTTGTTGTATTTTTAAATTTGGATTAAAAATTTTGCTAAAAATTATTTATATTTTATTTGTAATATTTTTGTAACTCACATTTTTTTTCACCTTTAAAATTTAGTTACCTTTACTAATTTAAAATTTTTAACGTACATTCTCTATTTTATGTGCTTATAATTTTGTAGCTCTAAAAAGTTATATATATATATATATATATATATATATATATATATATATATATATATATATATATTATTATATATATATATTATTTAATATTTATATATATATTTATA
>Ga0214543_1003188_pt1 | contig 32041 bp, 20 predicted proteins | sample CNSS2metaG_FD_160094 | JGI IMG/M metagenome (GOLD analysis project Ga0214543, IMG submission 160094) | Root nodule microbial communities from cowpea collected in UCLA plant growth center, Los Angeles, California, USA - CNSS2 | ecosystem: Host-associated > Plants > Roots > Nodule | place: USA... | reverse complement strand
GTCCCATTTTTTTTGTTTTTTTTTTTTTTACTTTTTGAATGAACCAAATTAGACCAATCCCGTGGAGAGGGTCTATTCAAAAGATTCGGTGACCATTACCATGTAGAGGGTCACAATCTGACAAATCACTTTGTTTTATTATTTTCTTTTCTAACTTTCTGAAAAAAACAATTAAGACTAATCCCAAGGAGAGGGTCTATATCAAGAGGAAAGAAATCAATGACCATTACTTCACAAAGGGCCTTGATGTAAAGAGATCGATGACCATTGCCTCGTAGAGGTCCTCAATGTGACATAAGAAATCAATGACCATTGCCTCGCAGATGGTCTTGATGTAAAGAGATCGATGACCATTGCCTCGTAGAGGGCCTCAATGTGACAAAAGAAATCAATGACCATTGCCTCGTAGAGGGTCTTGATGTAAAGAGATCGATGACCATTGCCTCGCAGAGGGTCCTGATGTAAAGAGATCGATGACCATTGCATCGTAGAGGGACTCGATGTGACAAAAGAAATCAATGACCATTGCCTCACAGAGGGTCTTAATGTAAAGAGACCGATGACCATTGTCTCGCAGAGGGCCTCAATGTGACGTAAGAAATCAATGACCATTGCCTCGCAGAGGATCTTGATGTAAAGAGATCGATGACCATTGCCTCGCAGAGGGATTAGATGTGACAAAAGAATCAATGACCATTGCCTCGCAAAAGGTCTTGATGTAAACATAAGGGAATCAATGACCATTGCCTCGCAGAGGGTCTTGATGTATAAAAGGAGAACCTGAATTTTTTCTTGAAGTATGGACAAACACCGCATGAATGCCTAACATTTGTGCGACTTACAAAAAAAATGTCATTGCTGACTTTTTTTTCAAATTTCTTTATTTTTTTTGGAAATGATTTTCAATGATTTTGTGGAGTATGATGGATGACATGATGTGAATGTGTGTACATTGCATGGTATGATGAAACAAATTGAGAAGACTCTTTTTGTATCTTTCATTTTTTTCCCTTTTTCATAAATCTAAGAAATGTGGGAGGAGTTATGCATATGCACACGATATGAATCATTGATGATGTATAACATGCTATGATTTTCTTTTTAAACCTAGAGATGATGATGCATGCATGGATGCGTGGATGCATGGGTGGAATTTGCTTTTTTTATTTTTTATTTTTCCTTTATTTTAATTTGAAAGCAAAGAAAACAAGGCTTAGAGGCTAAAAAAACTGGGCTTGGGGCCAAACAAAACTTAGTTTGGGGGATAGTGTGAAAAATGGGTTTGGGGACCAGTGTGAAAACTGGGCTTGGAGAATAGTGTGGAAACCGAGCTTGGGGGCCAATGTGGGAACTGGGCATAGGGTATACTGGTCATTCATATGAATGAAGAGGACCATAAATTTGAGAAACATTAGAAAAACAAATTTGGGATTTTTTTTATTTTCTTCCTTCTAAAATGAAATGATTCAATAACTATTCATATGAGTGAAAAGGAATTTGATTGAAAAGGTAGAAAATATTTTATTCAAAAAGATGGATGACACATGTATGCATGACTTAGTATGATGTATGAAATACCTTATGTATGAATTTCTTTTGCATTTTTTTTAAAACAAATTCGAATTGTTCCCCATTTCATTGTTATTTTGAATTCATGGAATCATTCTACTTTGATATTTTTTTTTACTTTTCCAAATCATTTCTTTGATCTAATCAGCTACTAACGAATCATTTTTTAATTATTTCTTTTGAAACATTATTTGAATGACATGCATGAAATTGCTAAGGGCTTGAAAAGGTTTGGATGAGGTGATGAAAATTAACTAGGGAGTTACCCCAATTTGAATTGGTCTCGAGGCACAAAATGTGTTTGGACTTTTCCTAGTTATTGATGGTATGAAGAAAATGATGGGGACTTCAAAAAATTGCCCCTAGTATGAGAGCTTAGGATGGTCTTATGGTGCAAAAGTGTTACTTTTCTCAATTGAGGAGATTAAAAAAATGGGGTTTTCACAAATTGCCCCTAATATGATCAGAGTCTTCAATATAAATAAATGCCCAAATCAGAATGAATGATGGGAATATATGAATTACAAACAAAGTGATTGTCCCAGTTTGGGTTTGGGATTGATAAAGATTGACTATTTTAAGGTTGGTCAAGGTTTAGGCTTAGAGCGGAGGATATTGTATGAGTAAAAATGGAATTTCATGAAGAATAAATTGAAAGGGGACAACCCAAATTTAACCAGATTGCTTGATTGCTCGTGCTGATTTTGGAGCTTTGAAAACATGTCAATCAAACATAAATTGTCCCAGTGTTTAAAATAAATTCTCTGAACATAGTTTTTCAATCCTTTTTTTAATAATTTTTTTTTAGAACAAACCTGTTAGCAAATAATAATTTTCCTCTAAATTATAACCTTCGAAAGATAACAACCAATCTTTTATTTGTGTGGACTTTATTAGGCTTGTATCGTGGCCAAGGCTAGGGGTATGAATGTAAATGATAGTAGAAGCCCAAAAAGTGATGTGAAGGTTGTTTTAAACAAGGATCTTTGAATAATGTTTTATTTAGAATTTGTTTGACTTCTTCTTGTTCACCTTTTGCTTGCCTTTTTCTTTTGTTTTCTTGATATAACCATATCTTTTCTTTTCTTTTCTTTTTGATATTTTTGTATTGGTGAACTACCATTCGGATGAAACAAACATTATGTCAACCCTTAGTGTGAGGGTGACCTTTGTTTAGGGTAATTTGAAAGAAATTTTTTTGGAAGGCTCAAAATGGGTAATTACTTCTATTTTTTTGGATAAAGAAACATGGCCACACATCATTTCAAATCATGGTTGTTTTCTCTAAACAAAAACTTTAATTCAGAGGAAAAATATCTAGTCCATGTGACAGGATGTCTCTTGTTTTGTTCTTTTTTTTTCACTTTTTTGTCTTATTTTTGCCTAGACTACCCATCAGAGTTTTTAGCCTAGCTAATTATTCTTCATTTTTTTTTGTGTTCAGAGAGTTTCTTGTAATCATTTTTAAGGTATGTGTCCCCTTTATGATAATTCTCCATGAAAAAGAAAATAAGGTTTATGGTGTAAGAGAGATGGAAATGAAGATAGATTTAAGCAATTTCATGCATGCAAGATTAGATGGGTATTTCAAAAGAAATAATAACAAACAAAATTTTATTTCCTTATTAAATCCACTGATTTGACCAAAGAAGTTTTATTATTTACTTATTTTTTATAATAAATATTCCAAGAAATCATTGACAAGCAAAATGAGAAACAATTTGAATTTATTTTAGTGCAAACTTTTTTTTTGTTTTGTTTTTTTTTTAGTTATGCATATGCATGTTGAAACTATGAACATGGTACCATGGATGACCACAGATTGGGAATGCAAATGCATGTTTGTGCATTGCATAACACTTATTCATTGATATGCTTATTCATTGATATGCTAATGAAATGCATTCTTATACCTTAGGAGGCCTTTTTCTTTTTATAATGGTGTGATTGTGATGAATTTATTATTATATACAAGGAAAGGTGAGGGTAAAGAACGCAAATAGTCTCCCTTTAGTGCCTTTATTTAACATGGGTTTGATGCTTAAAGTTATAAGGGAAAGTATATGTGCTCACAAGGATAGTTCCCCAATACCTAAATATCAAGGTCCCTAGAGTTATGGCCCACTTCATGGCATTTCCCACGATGGTTGGTAAACAACAAGAAGTGAGAGTACCAATGAAGCAAACAAACTCTAGCTGTGGTTCTCACAATGACCACTTGGAAAGTACATCCACTGTGACACTACTACACAATCCCCTTTAATTCTAAGCAATGTATACCCAAACCCACACCTGACAATTATTCCAAATACAAAAATAAACAAGAATATACACATACAATTATTCTAAATATAATTTGTTTTATAATTTTGAAAACCTTTTTTTTAAATTCTAGTATTATTTTAAAATTGGTGTCACGCGACGCGAGCAGCCGGACAGACACTTGAAATAATTTTTTTTCTAATCTTTTATGTTTTTATTTTTTTAATCATTTATAAATTTTTAATACTTTTTTTAAAATTATTTTAAAGTAGTTGTGGATGACATTACAACGTGAGCAACCAAATAGATATAAAATAGTAAACAAAGAAAACTATTTTTATTTTTAGATTACTGCTATATATTTTAAAAAAAAACAAAAGTCTAAATTAGATGTCATGCGACGCGAGCGGCCGAGCAAACACTAAAGAAAGGAGAAAAAATATTTTTTATGATTAAACAAAAGAATGAAAATTGAAAAAAACTAAATCAAAAGATGAAAGAACTGAGAGTGATGTACCTTAAAAAATTTCAATATCTCCCCACCACCTTTTCTCCTTTCTTTTTCCTTGCTTACTTTTCTAATATTTTTGTGTTTGTTTTTTCAATAGAAATAAAAATGAGAGTTGTCTATGTGGGTGGTAATCAGAGAAAGAGAGAGTGTAGAGAATATTTTCTTTTCTCTTTTTTTCTACCTCCCTCAATATGTTTTTTTTATGGTTTTTTTTTGAAAGAGAGATAAAGAATGAGGTGTGTATGTGGGAGTGGTGATGGGAAATAATTAGAAAAGTGTAGAGAATCTTTTTTTTTTCATGATAGAGTGCGTATTTATACTTACACCTTGCAATATCAATCCAATCTGAGCCTTAATTGTAATGAAAAATATAAGGAAGGAACTTGTCATGATAGTAGAACATTATGGAGATCAAATCATAGCAAATAAGAGCACAAAATCAATCAAGATCAGTAATATTGATTCTAATCGTTAACAAATCAGAGCACAAAAATCAATCCTAATGAGTAATATTGATTCTAATTATATGAAGAAATATTGCTTTTAATTATTAGAATCATATCATTAATTTCTCTATCAGGAACAAAAGGGTATAAAATATTTGAGTTGTTGGGCTCATGAAAATGAGTGTGATAATCAATAACAAATTGGCTCTTCTTTCTATTTTCCCTTCTTTTTTTTTCATCTATCTTTTTTCTTTTTTTTTCTAAATCTAAAGTTTGAAAATGTATGAAGAAAATTTGGTTTGACATTTTTTTTATTTTCCATTAACTAAAAACCTTTTTTTTTGAAAATAAATTTATTCATCCGGACGAAATTGGGTGTTGACAATTGTACTGTGTTTACCACTCTAATGTTCAAATGTAAGTAGGTTAACAATAAGAGTGGTGTCAACATGGATGAATCATGTATGACTATAGTTGATTTTCGGAAGGTGGGTAATCGAGACGAGCCATTTATCAATGCAAAACAAGTATATCAAGTTTTTTTCATGTAAAAGATGCTATGTTTGAACATTGCTATGTCACTTTTAATGGCAAAAAACAAATGGATGTTAATGATAAGAATATTTGTAATCTTCATATTGATGACACTCATCCATTTAAAACAATGATAAATTTTGATGAAGACCTCTTAGTTGACGATGTACATGCAATTCGGGAATATCACAATGAAGGAATATACATATGACCAATGATTGAGGTCGTACCCAAATAAATAAACACTTTAAATATCGTACTCAAGAGCTAACTCAAGGTCGTCTCCCAATGGCTAATATTCTCAATCAAAGGTTACAGTCCAAACACAAGACAAGAAAATAGGGGTTTGGCAAATTAACAAAACACTTTAGATTTAAAAACTCAGTATATAAAAATGCATTGACTTCCTGAATCAAATACAATCCACTTATCACATGTCACAAAAATAATTCATTTTGTTCCAATCTTAATCCACTCGAACATAAGCCACTAAGCGAAGATTACAACTAATTTCATCATGCAATTAAGTAGTGCATACATTCGAGAATTTGTGATAGTTAGACTACATTCATTAAGCATGAACACAACCCAAACCAGAACACATACACCCAATATGATTATTAAGCATAAACATAAGAAGCCTATCATCAAAACGCAAATTTAATGATGAAGATAACACAAAAAAAAATAGCAATTACTGAAATGAAAACCTCAAAGCTTCATTGCATTATCTTCAAGAAGTGAATACACATAAATTAACAAGCCATATAAATGAACTAACAAAGCAACGCCTAATGGAAATGCTCCATTGAAAGTGAGAAACTAAGTAAAAAACGAGAATAATAAAACCAAAATATCAAACTTTAAGCTAGGTGTTGTCCAAAATGAAGAAAAACGTGAACAAGTGGTGGTTCCTTCAATGGCTCTCCAAGGGAGACTTCGAAAACGTGAAAAATAGAAGATAATGTGAAGGAGAAGGGTTATGGTCCTAAAACCCTCAGAAAACTTGTAGTCACCTCACACAAACATTTCCTTAATTACAAAATTATCACTATGGGCTGCAAAATTACAAAATTGTCATTCTGGCTTAAATACTGACATGGAAATAGAGCTGAAATGGCACAAATGATGTGGCATACATGTGGCACTCCTATCTTCAACCTAATATTTTTGTCCAAGCCCAAAAACACTTTACAACAAATCCTAAAAATAATTACAAAAAATCTTAAAAATAAATTTTGAACCATTCTTTATAGTTAATTGATTTATCTTGTTACTTATATTAAATAAATGTTTTGTGTTCATGTGTATATTTGGTGTTAGTAAGAATATGGAGTTGAGTGATGTATATGAGTTCATAGACCCAATTCATTGATGAAGGAAATAAGTTTGACGACACCCAAGCATATGTCACCAAATGTTTTGAACGGGGGAAGCAAATATAATTAATCTCTTATATTTCTTCGTCGGTGTAGTTTGTTGTATTATAATTATATTCCATCATTATAAGGTATAACAATGATTACATTTTCAGTTCAGATGTTATTAACAGTTGGTTGTAGTTTCCCTCAAAGAGAGCATTGTTGTATGGTTTTCCTCCTTGCACAAGTCTCCCCCAAGCATCTAAAACAAGTAATAGATTGATAAGAACCTCAATATTATGAAATTTCTTTGTTATATAAGTGTATCCTAAAACATTCCCTTTTTCATAGTTCATTTGCTCGACATAGCATGTTGTTAGGGAGATCAACCACTAAGAAAAAAAAAACTTGCATGGTTCGTTATTTTGGTCCATATATATAGTTGTTTGATTCATTTTTTTCCTCAATTATTTATAATTGGGTTGATATATTGTAGTGTTCTAAACAAACTGACTCATATGAGTGTAGTTACCATGTTATGCAATGGATACCAATCGTTATTTTTGTGTTTGTATTACAATTGATTGGGAAATGTTAACAATTTAATTGAATCAAACACTTTGCATTATTTTTATATTCCATTATTTTATGATTGTTTTATGCTTCAGTTTCTTCCATAACTGAAACCTAATATGGAAGTTTTAGCTTATGTTCGAAACTGAAGCTAAAAGTCCCCCATTTTTTACTTTGCCTTCATATGCTTCAGTTGTGGAATCAAAATACAATGTCTAAAATAATCGGTGCCCAAACCCTTTCCTACAATAGTGAGTAAAAGAAAGATAGAGGGCGTGAAACATAAAGCTAGCTATGAACATGAACATAAAATAGAATGAAGGAAAAGATGAAAAAAAAAGGAATCACAAAACTTGGGGTACAAAGCACCCAAGATAAGTGGTGATGTTGCCACTTGAGACTAAAAACTCAAGATGAGACTAAGAGAAAAAGACACTCAAAAGAGAGCTCAAGTCATAAAGGTGGTCAAATATGTGTATTCAATACTTAAATATTAAACCATTTTACAAATGGGAGGGACCTCTTAGATATTACATAAAGATGGATTTTAGAAGGCAGGTTATCATGAGAGTGAGTGCCCATGTATGAAAGGCATGACCTAAGGTGCAAGCTTGCTCTCTAACACTCTCCAATGCACCTTGACCTTTCTAGAAGGTTAACCTTATCTCCTCTAGCTCCCTTTGGTCATCCCATGCTCTTGTCCCAAGCCCACTCCTCTTCTTCTCTCCAAAAGGGTGCACACCTTCATACAAGGTGCAATAAGCAAAGCCTACAAAATCCACACACAAATAAAGTAAACACAAATAAAGTCATCATAAACTAATGCTCAATAAATTCAAAGGTGAAGTCAAGGTCTCCATTCTTGTCATGCTCCTAGTAATCCTTCTAGGATTGTCATTTATGCTCTCAAAAGGAGTCATGGACTTATCATTCATTACTGCACCTCTGATGCGGCGCTAGAGTAGTAACTAATTCTAGCAAATATACTGGTGTGTAGTAGTATCAAACAAGTGTCGTATCCATATAGATTTGTCAAGATTGTCTAGTTTTTACTTCTAGATTGAATGGAAAAGTGTTTGTAAAAGTTATGTTGATCATAAAAATAAGTTTTAACTAAGTTTTGGAAAATATAGTGATAAATATGTGTTGAAGTTGGATTATCTCCTATTTTTCTACTGTACTGTCACTTATCTTTTATACTTAGTATGTCATTTATTCAATGTCTTGGAAGTATTTTAAAGTAGACCCAGGCCCATTCTTGCAACTTATAACCTAAAAAATTTAGTCCTAGTGCAATTCCTCTACTGTTGGTTGAATGAATCCTTGCCTTAAGTGCATGACTTTATAACCAGTCCACCATTTAGATCATATACAAGCTTCTAGCAAGAATGAACTTATTTGATTGGACCCGTTTGAGACTATTTTTCCAACTCAATCCAAACTAGTGAAATAAGATGAGTTGTCAATTTATCTAAACAACTAACACAAGTCAAACAACAAACATGGAATAAAGTCATACATAATAATTAAAGATGTAGTAGTACATAGAATTATAATCAATTACATCCAACCTCAACATAAGAGCGTTCAAATACTATTACATCCAATCATGATTTGGAATTCAAAATGCATTGTAATTTGGCCTATAAATTAATGAAGTATTAAAGAAGCTAAAATAGAATTAAGTTATTTAAGAAATAAGAGAGAGAGAGAGAGAGAGAGAGAAAGAGAGAGCTTGAAGCAAAAGATCGGAAGAAATCTTACTTCTCTAAAAATATTGCTAGTGAGCCCTTTCAACAATTAAGATAAGGGGAGAGTGAGGTTAAACTCTTTTTATGTTAGTCTTGATAAACTCATGTGTATTATATTAATTTTTTATTTATTTTAAATTATATATTATTGAACAAAAAAACAATATTAGGACTAAAATGACAAAACTAAATGAAAATAAGGATCAAATGTGTATTTTAACCCTATTTCTCTTAATTTATCTCTATTTACGCATTGATCCTACTTATTTATTTTATTTAATTTATATTCAGTATGCACTTGTCCTATTTATTTATTTTATTTCCAAATACACACTAGTTTTGTTTAGTTACTTAGTAATTTATCTTCATTTATGTACTCATCTATTTATTCATTTCATTTAATTTACCTTCAGGTTTGCACGGTTTCCTTATATTAATTTATAATTTTTTGTATCATATTTGTTTATAACATTCTAATTTGTATATAGTTATTTATTTAAATTTCTTTTATTCTTATTTTATTTTATCATTATTTTATAATTCATAAAATATAAAAAAAAGTAAAAGTAAATATTTTTTATTGAGTGAACTTGGATAAAAGAAAGTTACATATATCTTTTATTATTTTATATTTTTTTATGTATTGTGTATATATAATTTGTCAAGAATGACTTAACTTGATAATCATCGCATTTTATGATCTTTGAATATGTCCAAGAGTATGTCAGTTAAGAAAGAGTCTTAAGTCTGATTTCAATGAGTTAAGATCAAACCAATGTCAAAGTGTTTGTATTAGAGAAGTCACAATTTGGTACACTACAAATGAAAGGCAGGGACCATGGTCGAGTGTAAGGAAGTTTTACCAAGTATGTGAATATTTGGATAGTTGATATTAGCGCCCTAGAATAGGATAGTCATAGGTCAAACTTGGAACTATCCGATATCTGCTCGGCATTGTCAAGGTTAAGTAGTGGGTATATATCTCTTTTATAGACCGATAAATGGTTAATACTCTTAAGAACGAAATAATTATGATTGTACCAATGTTTTTATGAGAAATACTCAACTACCTAATTACTTCCTAAAGTAACTTTTAATGTTCATAGTGGATCATCAAAAGTGAAATATGAATTCATATGTCTAATAAAATGAAATTGAGTCGTGTGGTTGTAGGTCCAATTCTAGGCCCCCAATGTTTGTATTATTTTTTGAGTTTATAAAGATTGATATTTAAGGCTTATAAAGACCTCACTCCTTTCATATTTTTCTTTCATGTGTACATGTTGTACGAGTAGAAGAGGAACATGCTCAATGAGAGCTATTCAGGAAATTATCGAGGCATCTATTTGAAGATTGACTTGTGGACAATTTACATCAATATCTTTAGGAGATATTCAAAATATAGATAATATTTTATTTTGATATAAAACCCATAATATCATACAAGATACATATTTTTGTAATATTTTATGAACAATTACATAGATGAAAACTATTGTGTTTTTGCAAAGAGATCCCTTCCATCAGTTATAAAAGGGGCTCTTATAGACTTGTAAAACAAGTTGAAAAATATTTGGAGTTTATACACTATATTTAACCATTTGTGATAGTGCTATTTTGAGAGTGTTTATTTTCTTTGTCTTATCATGAGCTTAGAGCTTAAGTGGTAGCATACACCACTAATCTTGAGTATGGTGAGCCTTGTGCCATCTCAAGTGGCGTGCTAACATCACTATCCCCTCCACCATTCTAGTCTCCCAACTTTTAATTTATCTTTCTTCTCTTTTGGTTTGTTAATGCTTGTTTCTATTTGGCTATTATGCTTCCATTTCCATTCTTGTTTTGGTTTCCTTTAATTGAATCCTCTTACTCTCTTTAGCTCCTTGAAGTGATCCTTTACATTTAGATAACCCTTGGGTTATCTTAATGTCCATTGAGAATCTTCCTTGAGTTTTCTTCACCGTTAAACAACATACTTGCTAAAAGTGAAAATGAGTCTTTGCTATATGCCGTTGGTGGCAGCAAACGAGCGAGAACCTACTTAGGTTCTCATCATTGGAACCACTACTTCTACCATGTCAATTGTGGCAAGCTCAAACTGGCTTTATGAAGGGGATTATCTCCCATTGATAAGGCCACTCAATTTAGGGCTCAATGGTGTGTATTGGATTGGGGAGGAAAATAAGGAAATTTAAAGGAAAACGATGGGTGAAGAAGAAAAGAAGAATGGAGGAATAGGGAGAAGAAAGGCTCTATTTCTGTTGTGGTTTTTGGAGGAGAAGAATGTTTTTTTGTTGTGTTAGTGGCCTATATGTGGTTTTGCAGAAGAAGTAAAAAGAGAATGAGAAAAATGGAGGCCTCTTATGTATGCTCTCCCTTCCTGTTAGAGGAGAAGAAGAAAATAAATATTGAGGGTGAGGTGAAGAAGAAACAAGGGCATGTAAATCAAAGTTTTGCTCCGAACTCTTGCATGGTAAATCAAAGTTAGAAAAAGAATTACATCGTCACGTTATACACACCTACCACTTATGTAGTCTTTTTCACTCTATCATTAATCATTTAGTTAGATATTTTTGCAAAAGCAAGAACTTAACTGAATCAAATAAAAATTAAAAAACCTAATTGAATAATTGAAACTAATATTAGGACCAAATAAGTAAACTTAGGAAAAAAAAGGTGACAATAACAAAGTCCATTTGAATATAAAATGGCAAGTAACCCAGTTTGATGATGGCCCATGCCCCAATTGCAAATTCGGGTTAGGGTTTCAGTTTGAAGCAACTAAAACGGGATTATCTTTCTCTTTCACACTCACTGTGCCTGTCTCGTGTGCTGCCTTTTGTTTGCCTTTCTCGCACTGGTAAGAAGTCTCCTTCGATCCATGATTTTTTCCTCTGGAATTTGTGTTCCCAAAACCTACCTTAATTGCTACACCTTTCTCTCTGAATTTCCAAATTCTCTTGGTGGAATTACAGTTTTAGGGGTTTAATGCCTTTTTAGTTCACTTCGCAGTTTGAAGCATTCTGTAAATGGATTTCAGTCGAAGATCTGATTTTTCTTTTTATTTTTTTGAAATTCGTATTGCTGATATTGCAATTCATGTTTTGCATATTTTGTAGAAGAATTGACGCACATAACAAGCATGGCAGTCACATTCTATGATCTTAGCTCTGCCTCTGGGTTGAAGAAGCTTGATGAGTACCTTCTCTCACGCAGTTACATCACCGGGTATGTCACTGCCTTCGTCCATCTTCGTTTGTATTTTTTCTTTATTTTTTTTTTCTGATCTTTCTTTCTTGTGTATTGTCCCACTTCACGTGTTCTATAGGTACCAAGCTTCAAAGGATGATCTTACTGTCTATGCAGCTTTGCCAACTGCTCCATCAGCTGAGTATGTCAATGTGTCTAGGTGGTTCAAGCACATTGATGCTTTGTTGAGAATCTCGTAAGTTTGCTTCCCTTGACTTGCTCGCCAATTATATGTGTAATACTTGGCACGCAAGATGATACATTTTTGTGCCAATTTTGTGTTTACAGTGGTGTTTCTGGTGAGGGATCTGGCGTCACTGTTAAGGGATCTTTTGTTGCTGAGCCTGTTGCAACTCCCCCAGCTGCTGATACAAAGGCAAGTATCTTTCTAATGATAGATATTTCAATTGCGGTGTTGGTTTCATTTCCTTTTTGCATTGTGTGGTTTAACTACAATGTTTTATTGACGTTTCACTGAATGTACGTTGTTTTTCAGGCTGCTGCTGCTGAGGATGACGATGATGATGATGTGGATTTGTTTGGTGAAGAGACAGAGGAAGAGAAGAAGGCAGCGGAGGAACGAGCAGCTGCAGTGAAGGCATCTGGAAAAAAGAAAGAATGTAAGCTTCACTATTATCATTTACCTGTTATCTTTGAACTTTATGGTGCTCCCAACCCTGTTTATAGCACTTTGTGCGGCGGGCATTGATTTCGGCTGACTCCATTTTTCAGCTGGGAAGTCATCTGTTCTGTTGGATGTGAAACCATGGGATGATGAAACCGACATGAAGAAGCTCGAGGAAGCAGTGAGATCTGTTAGCATGGAAGGGTTGCTTTGGGGTGCATGTATGTCATTTTTATTTATATATTTTGGGTTTGGTTTTTGATATTTTGTACATATTTTGAACTTTCTTAACTGTTTTCATTCTGATGTACTTCCTAAAATAGTTGAATTATATCATTCAATTTCCTGTATTTGTAAATGTTGTGTTCTCCAGTCTTTGATTTAGAGAGAGTTCATACTTTTTCTTTCCATTATGTTTGCATTTCTACTGTTATTTTCTGCTTATCATGTCTGCTCCTCTTTTGCGATTCTGATATCAGTTGTTTGTGTCTTAGCCAAACTTGTTCCTGTTGGGTACGGCATCAAGAAACTGCAAGTTATGCTTACTATCGTGGATGACCTAGTTTCTGTCGACACTCTTATTGAGGAACATCTCACAGTTGAGCCCATCAATGAATATGTCCAGAGTTGTGACATTGTGGCCTTCAATAAAATTTGTAAGTATTTTTTAAGTGGTTTTTTTTTTCTCCTTGGTAATTCCCTAATGGTTTTGTATTCTGTTATGCACATTGTTTATGGTTTTGCTGCTTGTTCTAATGCAATTTGGCAACCTTTGTTACAGAAAATCTACAATCGTGGGACTTGAAAATTATGGCAACGAGTGGGATTGCGCTATTTAGAAATTATGTTCTAGAGAAAGCTCTCATGTGAGAATTTTTGTTTTTAGAAGCCTGCTTATTACTTTTTTTATACATTAGTCTATTTGTGTGATGCCGTCGGATTATTTGGAGAGTAATAAATTTAGGCTTTTAGCCTATGATGTGTGTTGTGTTATTTATTTTCAAATTTTGGTTGTAGATGGTCGTGTTTGTTTTGTTGATTTGAGCAAGTATATTCTTGAGAAAATACACTAGAAACTGCAAAACGGTTTATATCTGTTTAAATCGTCGGAATATATATATATATATATATATATATATATATATATATATATATATATATATATATATATAATATTTTTAAACTTCAAAGAAGCTACTTGATAGTTTAATCCCGCATGTAAAATACTGATAGTGGCACATATAAAAAAGGTATGTAATTGATGAAAACTAATCCTAGAAATGAAATTGTTTCCTTCTCCGGTTAATTTACCTAATTAAACTTTGCCATCTGCACAGAAACAGTGGTCGATTTATTTAAACTACGCAATTGGGGGAAGAAAGTAATTTAGGAAAAGGAAGCTTGAAATACGGCAAGCCATTGTTAGATCGAATCTCCATTCCTATTGTTTTGCCCTTTGTGTAATACTAGTTTTTCTATTTTTTAAAATATAATTTTTATTATAAGTATAATTTTTTAAATATTTAGTTAAATTTTAATTAATTTATTCTATTTTATAAATTAAATCATTAAATAATCATTAAAGGCAATAAACTCTCTCAAATAAGATACGAATTCTTATTCTTTTTTGTATTGATCTCTTATTGTAGTGTGAAATTTGATTTCATATTCTCATTTGATAAATCTTAAATGATTTTTATCAAGAACATCGTAAGAACTTAATATTCGGTAATACTTTTATGAAATCAGCAATCAATGATTTGTCTATCATGCATTCTTGAGAATTAGACTTAAAAGATATTTAACCATGAATGTTAAAATATTGGAAGAGTAACATAAATCAATGAATTGTCTATTATAGATTCTTCAGAATTAGACTTAAAAAGATATTTAACATTGAAGTTAAAACATTGGAAAAGTAACATATATTTTAAGAAAAATAAAATAGATTATAACTAAAATTCTTCTTTTTACCATTGATCTCATTTTTGGTATCATATATTTAAGGGTTAACTATGTTTTACATCTTCAAATTATTGAGCGTTTTTGGTTTTAGTCTCTCCTTCAAACTTTAATTTATTTTAGTCTCCCATCTTCTGAAAATCGTGGAATTGGTCCCCATTTTAGCATGCCGTTAGTTTTTTTCTGAACTGGTAGACGGAGTTCCACGTCACACGTTATCTTTAAGAGAGATTTCAACTATAGTGCAAATGTGGAAGACGAAAATGAAACTGGAGTGTGAAGCTTTGGTTTTGTTAATTAGAAAGCGTAGAAAAGAATTCGAATAAACCCTTCCCCACCTTGCCTTGCATGATAGTGGTAGTGCGACTGTTATTTTCGAAGAGGAGCTTTAAAGTGGGATTGCGAATTGGAATAGGGTTCTGATTGAAAGAAAAATTGGGGGTTTTGGTTTCCAGCTCGAAGACAAATTGGTGGGTTCGTGTCACGAAGTTCTTCGACGAAGGTAAGTGGTTATTTTTTGGTTTCATTTTTGCTTTCCTATGTGTAGTTCCATTAGGTTTGCATCGAAGTGATTTTTCTGTTGCTTTGCAATGTAGGGTTCGAGATGGGTTTTGATCTCGTTTTGTATATCATATGGGAAGGTTTGAAAAGAAGAGGGGAGTGAAGTATGTTGGTGGAGAAATACATGTTGTTAAATGCATTGATCCTGATCGTTGGTCGTATGCCGAAGCATTGGGGATAATCAAAGAATTCAAGTATGGTGGTGAACTTAGACTTTGGTGGAAGGGTTCATCCGAAAGCGTATACAACAATCTAAGGCTACTGAGTAATGATAGGGAAGCATTGAACCTAGCTAAGTATGCAAATGATAATGAAGAAGAAGTTGAAGTGTACGTGGAGCATCTTCCTAGTATGCCAGAAATAATTAAGTGTATTGAAGGAGTGGGCAAAGAGGCGAGACAAGAACAAGTTCTACAGTAAGAGGTTGTCGAGGAAGTAGTTGTTGACCAAGTGGTTGCTGATGAAGTGGTAATGGGGGAAGAAGAGGTTAGGGAACAAGAGGTTATGGAAGATGTTAGAGAAGAAGAGGTTAGGGGAGAAGAGGTGAGAGGAGAAAAGGTGAGGGAATAAAATGTTAGGGGAGAAGAAGTGAGGGGAGAAGAGGTGAGGGAAGAAGAGGTTAGGGGAGAAGAGGTGAGGGGAGAAGAAGTGAGGGAAGAAGATGTGAGGGAAGAAGATGTGAGGGAAGAAGATGTTCTAGATAGACTTGATGAGAGTGAAGAAGAAAGGGTTGCTGATGATGATGATGGGTTTGGCACGGATAATGTGCAACGTAGAAATTTTCAGCAGGTATTAGAGAGGTGGAATAAATTGAAAGCAAAGTCCAGTTCAGTTAGGAAAAAGAGAAATGTTGGTGAAGGGTCATTTGTGACTAATGATTGCGTTGGACAACATGAAATCAATGAAGAATATGATAGTGAGCAAGTGTGCTCTGATGTTGATACTGATGAAGGTGTTAGTGATAAAGTGCCAAAATTTGTGAAGTATAATGCTGAAGATATGAACAAGAGCTTCAAATTCAGATTAGGGATGGAATTCTGTTCCTTGAAGGATTTCAAGCATGCCCTTATGGAGCATAGTGTATTGAATGGGAAGGAGATTAAATTTGTGCAGAATGATGATAAAAGAGTAAGGGCTGTTTGTAAAAAGAAGTGTGGCTATCTCATAATGGTGAGCAAGGTTGGTGGTAGCCAAACCTTTAGAGTGAAGACACTTGTTGGTAGTCATAGATGTGTGAGGGTTATGTTCAACAAGAATGCAAATAAAGATTGGATTGCATAAGTTTTATTGGACAAATTTTTAGATGTGGGGAGCATGACTGTAAACCAAATAATTCATGAAGTTAGAAAGAATTACAGTGTTGGGGTAACACCTTGGAGAGCTACCAGAGCTAAGGAGATTGCAATGGACTGCATGGTGGGAGATGGTCAACGACAATATGCTCTGCTTTATGATTATGTGGCTGAGTTATTAAGAGTAAAGGCTGGAACCTTTAAGATCAAAATTAACCAACCCACTCCCACTTTGCAACCAAGATTTGGGTCTTTTTACATGTGTTTAGATGGCTGCAAGCAGGGGTTCTTGGCTGGATGTAGACCTTTCATTGGTGTAGATGGTTGTCTCATTTAAAGACAAGCTATGGTGGTCAATTACTGGTTGCAGTTGGTAGAGACCCAAATGATCAGTACTTTTCATTAGCCTTTGCAGTGGTGGAAAATGAATGCAAAGAAACCTTGAGATGGTTTCAATCATTATTACTAGAAGATATTGGGGACATCCAATCTAATCGTTGGGTTTTCATTTCGGATCAACAGAAGGTAAACCTAATCATAAGCAGTTTTAATTTTGTTGTTTCATACATCGTAATTGAAATGATAACAATATTATTGTACTGTTTGCAGGGACTAATGACAATTTTCGATGAGATATTGGAAGGAGTGAAGCATAGGTTCTGTTTGAGACACCTTTACAACAATTATGAACTGAAATTTGGTGGAGGAGTTGTAGAAAATTAATCTTGATGCTTATAACTGGTTACTTCAAATACCTAGGAAATCTTGGTGTAAACATGAATTTTGTATGTATCCTAGGTGTGATGTGTTGATGAATAATTTATTTGAGTCCTTCAATAGTTCAATTCTGATTGCTAGAGATAAACCTATCATAACTATGATAGAGTGGATTAGATCATACATCATGGGTAGGTTTGCATCCCTAAGACAAATGTAGTTTATATACTGCAAACGTGATGCCTAAACCTCAAAAAAGACTAGATAAGGAAATTGAAAAAAGTGCAAATTGGGTTCCAGTCTGGGCAAGGGGGCAAAGATTGAAGTGACTCATAGGTTCACCATGGAAAAATTTGTTGTCGACCTAACTGAACATAGTTGTAGTAGTTATTTATGGGATTTGGTGGGCATTCTATGTAGGCATGCAATGGCTGCAATTCACGACAAGATAGAAATTCCTAAAGATTATGTTCATCCCTATTACAAGAAAAATGCATATCTGGCTTGTTATGGACCTAAAATAACCCCCATAAATGGACAAAAAATGTGGCCTAAAAGTGATTTCCCAGAGCTGCTATGACCTATCTACAAAAGACCACTAGGACGACCCAAGAAATTACGTAGGAGGGAAGCAGATGAACATGTTAGTCATTCAAAGATAACTAAGAAAAATATTGCCATGAAATGTACAAGATGTAATCAGTTTGGGCATAATATCAGGACCTGCAGAAAGAGAAACACAACCATAACAACCAGAAAGGTAACATTTAATTCAATTTTCTGTCTTTATTTTGGTATACAATATTCAAAATAATTTGAATACTCATTTTATAGAGTAACACACAGAGGAACACCCCTGCACCAGCAGCAACTGAAGTTGGATGTAACAATTATGCAGAATCAAGAAGGCATAGGCCTCGTAGGAGGGAGAGATCCTCATCCTTGGCTGGCACCAGCAACCAACGACCAATAACAAGAAGAAGAAACACAACTCCACAAGTTATAGGGTCCCAAGCAAGTAGCATTGCACCCACTGGACAACCCACGTGATTTGATTCATTGTAACTTTGTAGTTGGTTTGTTGGATTAAGTGAAAACGTTATTTTTTTTTATGTACATGTATGCATTATTGGCCCCTACTAATGGAACACTATAGCGGTGGGTAGGCATGTGGTGGACCACCTTTTGTTCTAGGCACCACTTTTGATGCATGGACCTCATTTTGATCATGGACCACTACTAAAACATTGCAGCCATGATGCTTTTTGTAATGACTTAGCAGTTATTTAATTCATATGGTTTCAAGGTCCACTTTATATAATTACTTCATCTTAATTATTTATTTGGTTCAAACTGTCAAAATTTTCAAATTAGTAAAGAATTAACTCATTTATGTCTTAGTCAGATTTATAGCAATCTTCACATAAGCCAGATTTATGGCAATCTTCACATAAGCCAGATTTAAAACAAACCAATATGTCAATAAAGCTACCAAAAGGAAAAAAATATGGCCTGCGTGCAGTTAAAAACATGGCCAACAGATTGATAATAGCACAAGGGTAATGGAACACCAATTCAACCAAGTGAAATGGAACACCAATTCATTCATTAATAGCAAATTCCCACGAATACATTACCTATCTAAAACAACCCCTAAAACATAAAAACCTTTACTGCCACAACTCACAACTACATACCTAACCTAATTACAATTCACCTTCAACAAGAACATAACCACAAATACAACTGTAAACGCCCACGACATAAGAAATAAAAATTGCAGGAATTTCCCTAATCTTCTCTCTTTTTGCAATTTCCTCTTCAACTTCTCATTTTTCTTTGTCAATTCCAAGATAACTTTCTCCCCTATCCAAGCAAACTTCATCTTCTTCTACTATTTTTCTGCTGTTAGCTTCAATTTCAGATTCTTTACCTTCGAATTTAGATTCCTCTTCATTAACCCACTCAAAATAGTTACAGTGTGAATTGGACTGCAAAAGAAAAAAATTAAACCATTACCGTACATCAAACTCAAGCAAAAGTGATGGAATTTTTTATACTTACAACCCAATTTCTACATCTCCAAAACAATCTGCCCTTGTTCTTCATAGTAGTTGCCTCTAGGAGCAACAATCTTTCCCCACACCCACATAATTTTGATGCTATTTCCGAAGACGAGACACAACTCTGCGATATTTTCGAACCAATCTTCCTTTGCGTAAAATTGAAACCTTTGCTACCACTCTTCATCACTGACTCCAGACGAATGTTGTTGCCTCAGTTTCCCCAACACAAAGCAATCTTCCTCTTCAGTCACACTCTTTAGCACCTTAGCACTGTTCCAATCCCGTTCCAATCCACGAATCGTAATGTTAGGGTTCAAATCCTCTCTTTGATGCTTCTGAGTAAAATAAAGTAATTAACTTTAATTTTGCCAGGTTTCATTGTAGCTTAATTGACCCTTAAAATAACAGGTGACATGGAACTTTGTTTGCCAGCTCAAAAAAAAAAAAAAAACTAATGGCGTCCTAAAATGGGGACCAATTCCACAAGTTTCTAAAGATGGGGGACCAAAATAGATTAAAGTTTGAAGGAGGAACCAAAACCAAAAATGCTTAATAGTTTGAGGACATAAAACATAGTTAACCCTATATTTAACAATGTGCAAACTTTGGACTTGATCATCTTACGACTATAAACTTCCAATACTTAGATGAAAATGTTTTGTAGATTTTAATATTTTGTTTCGATGATCTTCACTATTTCACACAAAATTTCAAGCAAATTGGGTGGTTGTTGTAATATAGTAAGTAGCTCCTCTCTCTTTTGGCAACACTATGAGAATTGTATTTGGTTTAATGTTTTTTATTTTTCAGCTCTTTCTTCATACCACACTTCAATTTTACAATACTGACATTCCAAGGGAGGTTATCCATGATTGACAATTTCTAATCATAATAACAAAATTATTACAATAGTGCCACAAAATGCATACAAATAATGTAAAGTCGTGTAATTAACAATGTTTTTAACTTGCAATTCAGCTTTTGAATACAGTTCGTTTGTAGAACTTCTTTATGTGTAGGCTGAAATAAATTCAAATAATTCATTAATGTCATACAATTTGTTGTACAAGAAATATTACACATAGATTTTCAAATTATTGTAATTTGTTTATATTGTTGAACAATGATGTTTGTTCTTGAACATTTTGTTTGTGCTAATGTTCCATCCTGATATTATAATGTCTTTTTAATTGATTGTATGACTTGCAAAGGATATTTCACAACATTGTTGTTAGAGACAAAGTAAGAACTTGGTCTATACAAAATAATTTATAATAGACACTCATAATACATATAAAATAATGATTAATCCTATTTTAAAAAACTAGTGGAAACAATAATCCACTACTTTTTTCAAAAATAGAATTCATCATTAATTTCCTAAAGATTATTCTTTTTTTATTTTGTTGTCTAAGATTTCAAATTAGTCAATGTAACTTCTTAATTAATTTATTGACATTCTCACTTTTAACCAAAGTAACTTCTCAATGTAAAGCAAGAACTATATAGATTAATCATAGTAAATTCAACAAAAGTAACTTCTCAATTAAATATTACTATGCCTAGTCATTTATATTCTTTTACCTCCTTTATCCAGTGAAGAACTAATTACCAAAATAACTTCTTGATTACTTCTAATCAAAGTAACTTCTCAATTATTGGAAAAAACTTATTCAATCATATGATAGTTTCTATGGTTGTTATGTTATGTATATTTAGCATCGTCTTAACTTGCTACTGTGTAAAAATCATTACTTTTACTTTATTAAAAGATAAAAGACATAGATAAAAAATACATCACAACAAGAATAAAAAAGAACAAACAAATTTATTCACTTTAACCTCATAATCTAGTTAAGAAATTATAGCATAATCAACCATCGAAGCTTAGCATTCCATTGAATGTAGAAATAACATAAGAATAGAAAAAGATATAATGAAATTAGGCATGCCTTAGAGTTCCTAAGCTCTTCTAATGTATTTCCTTAAGCCCACTTTGTTTTGGGCTTTTCTATTATTGTAATATTCTTTCTGATAATGTAATCTCCTCTAATTATGTTCTAAATAATCCAATATTTTCAAGATAAATTTGTTTGTTGTAGAAATTTAAAAAGATTTAAGAAGATCTTGCGATATTTAATAAGATTAGACAATTATTAGCCTTCGATATTGACTAATATAAATAAATAAGATATTTACTTAAAAGTATCAAATAAAATATACAAAGATATATTTGTCCCAAATTATCTTTTATCATAAAGGCTTATGAATTATCAAAGCCCTTTTTGTAGAAAAAAAGGAGAAAACAATAAGGTCTAAATTTCACTTTTTCCTGCTTTTCTTTCCTTCTTCATGAAATGCTTGGTTTGGATTTGTGTGGTTTTGATTATTTTCTATTATTGAATTTATATAAATCTTTATCCCTTCACATTCATGCCACAACTAATAATTAGCAAAACAAATAAAACTTATGCTTTACCCACCAAGGTTTGAACCCATGACCTTACACTCCTAAGGTCAAAGCACAACCACTATGTCAAATCACATTTGATGATATCTTCTAACCCAAACAATTTACATCATCAATCCCATACTCATACATATTATTAAAAAGGCAATAATAAAATAACAACACATAATTGGCATACATAAGACTCGAACCCAAGTCCTTTCACACAAATCAAGTACTCTCAACCATTTAAGCTAGTACTCTTCCACACCATATTAAACGACAATAATTATCATAAAGACGCATTTTACCCTCATTTATTAATTAATTAATTATTTAATTAATTAATTTTCCTGGGTCTTACAATGTGCACCGAAAATCATTACACCATTACATTTTGCGAATAAAAAATGAAACACCGAAAAATCCTAAAATGAAGATTAAAGGAAAGAAGAAGGTGAATCATTTCATGCAGAAAGAGAAAAACACACGACTATGAAGTGAAAATGATGTGAAGCGAAAAACACATGTGGGAAAAATCTTACCATTTCAATGTGCACTGGAAATCATTACACCATTACATTCTATGAACCAAAGGAAAGAAGAAGCTGAATAGGTTCATACAAAAAAAAAACACACATGGTTGTGAAGCGAAAATCACATGCGGAAAAAATCTTACCATTTAATTCTACACCAAAAATCATTACACCATTACATTATCCATCTTGTATTTTTCACCATTTGTTGTCCAATCATTGTGTTGGGAGAAGAGAGAGTTTTTGAGATCTTGAATGAGTAGTAGAGAAGAAGGTTGTGTGTGAGTGATGTGTTTAGGTTTAGAGAAGAGAAGGTTTTGTGTTGTTGATTTCTATTAATGATATTTTTTGTTTAAATTATTTAGGTGAATTTTGGTGTGATATGTTAAGTTTTTGTCACGTGTAAAAAGTTGTCATTTGTTAGCTTAGATTTTGTATCTAATATTGATTTTATTTAGGGTTAAATATGTTATTTCCAACTATTGACTAAAACTGTATTTTGTTTTTATTTTAAATTATGTACTATTTTTTTATAGTTTATAAAATAATGTATAATGTCCTTAGTGATTAATGGCTTTAGAGGGTATTTTCTTTCTACAAATCTCTTTTTCTTCATCACAACTTCATCTTTTATTATTGTAATTGGGGTTATTAAGTTTTATGTTCAAGTGATGGTCTTCCTCCAAGCTTGATCAACTTTTACGTGATGAATGATGTATCCATGGATGCAAAAGCTTGAAATGGTGAGTAGAATGGTTGTGTTTTGGTTCGATTAAGGTTATTTCTTAAAAAGAGGTGAGACCAACTACTAAGGAAGGAAACCTAAGGTAGTTTAAAAGAGGAAACTACCCTAGAGAGAACTTCAAGACAAGTGAATGACTCAATTTTGGCAGCATTTCTTTACTATTCTCAAAGTTAGAATTACATGTAGTAGATACCATTATTTATAGGCCAAGAAACCCTAGCAAAAGTTCAAACTCAAATATTTGAAAAATGGAGCCAAAACAGACATGGCAAGGACATTCTTTTCATGCCTATATGGGCTTAACACACCTCTTGGAGAGCTAGACCATGCGATCTAGGGTTGTTTGAGCCCCAAGCTATCCCAAGTAACTACTAGGTTCAAAGTCCAAATCAAAACCCAAATACAGGTCCAAAACCCTATACATTTGACCTAAAATTTTTATTCTAATTTTCCAAAACTGATAGTTAATACCACTAAACATAGGTGGCCTATGTATAGAAGCACCTTTTGCAAAAGAAAGCTTGCTTTCAGCCATTTCAAAAGGATTTAATATCAAACTTGAATAACTTTCAAGAACCTTGCTCTAGATACCAATTGTTAGCAATGAAATGGTAGTTTAAGCCAAGAAAGGGGGAGGAGGGGTTGAATTGGCCATATAAAATTTTTCGAAAGCTTAAAACCCCTTTTCTTTGAATCAATTAGACCACAAAATCAGAGTGGAAAAGTTGCAGGACAATGCACTTTCAACTGATTAATAATAAAAAACACTAGGTTAATATATTCATACACTATTAATCAATAGATTAAAATATGAAATCAATTGGCTAAAATCCTGGGAAATTATGCATGTCGCGACCGGAATCACGACGGGACGACGAACCAAAAAAGAAAACGGGTTTGAAAGAGATTTGGAATCGCCACCATAGTTATTATGGAAAACCATAAAGATAAGACAAGTCTGCGAAAAACTAGATTTTGGATCTGGGAGTCAGTTACGCGTAGGGAAGGTTTTAGCACCCTACAACACTCGCCCAAAGGCGATACCTTTAATTAAAAATGCAAAGTCGATGTGGTTTTCAAAATGTTATTTTTCCCCAAAAATAATAAGACAAAAAAATAGTAAAAAGAAACAAAAATATTTTTTAGTTTTTTTTGGATCCGACAAGGATTGAGCTTGGTCCTACGTATTCTCATTCAAAAGAAATCAGGGTTACGTAGTTCTTTAGAGATATTTGAAAAAGTAATTGAGAAAATGATTTGATTTTTTGGAGGTGAACCTGACAAGGTGATGAAGGATTGACCCCAACCAAGGATGGAGGCACATACTTAAGAAGACTAAGCATGTTTAGAAAGGAAGTTCACTAATCCTTCATCCCTTTTATTTGTGTTTATTATTTTTGATTCCCAAAGTTGACTTAGTTGAATCAACTTTAGTTGACTTGGTGACCTTTGACTAGGTTTGACTTGTTGACTATAGTTGACTTGACTTAAGCCAACATGCTAATCTATGTTTATTTGCTTTGTAGGTTAATTAGGAGTAAGAAAACAATGCTAGGTGACACATGGTGATTGGGGAGCATAAATGATGTGGAGGAGAGAGTAAAGCAAAGGCATAAAGCATAAAGTAAAAGGCATGAAGCAAGTGTACCTATGTACCTTTGGTCTCCTTTATTTTTAGCACACTTTGGCCACTTTTTGGAGACATATGAGACATATTATTTGTCTCCTTTTGTGCTAGAACGAAATTAGCCTTGCACACACCATAGTTTCTCTTTTGTCTCTCATTTTTGTAACCTTATTTGACCTAGTTTCTAGAAGCTATGGTTAGGTTTTTGTAGATACATCTTTAGGTATCTTTTATTTGTTTAGAGGCCCCTAAACTCTTCTATATAAGGGGTGCTCCTAGACATGTAAAATGGTTGATCATTTTGTTATAAACTTTGTGCATTCAACCACCAATTTTCGTGAGCTCTCCTTCCTAGAAGTGAACTCACCTTTGCCTTATCTTGCTTGCAAGTGGCGGCACCATCACTCATCTCCAGGGTTTGGTTGGCTTAGATCCCCCTATGAGTGGCATGCTTCTTCCATTCTTCATCTTCTATGCTTTCCATTTTTATTGTTTCTTCTTTCATTTTGCTCTTAAGTGTTGTTATTGCCGTATGTGTTTAAGCTTGAATCAAACTCTCTTCTTCCTTTCATGAGCTTGAGAAATGAACCTTCACATCTAGATAGTGTAACATCCCGTCCGGATATTAAATAATAAAAAATGAAGTAAATAATAAAAAATGAAGTAAATAATAAAAAATTCATTTATTATAACTGATATTCCCAAAACGCGGGAAAATTAAAAACTTTTGTTACTTTCACAGTAAACCAAAATTCATAAGTATAAATAAGATTGTAATTATCTAAAAGTCTAGAATATTCATAATTACAATTTATTTGAAAGCATAAAAACTTCATAAAAGTTTAGGTAAAATCTTCTCCCAAAACTAGCCCCGCTCCGTCTCTAGGCCTCACCAGATCCACCTGCAATAACATCTGCTCCCGTGTACTGCTACACGATCATCGCCAAACACAAGCAGATAGGGTGAGCTAACAAATTACACATATATAAATATAAATATTGCATAGTTATATATATCACACAATCACACCAGTACTGCTGCAGTAAAATCGCCTGGCGGGGGACACGTACCGCCAAGCGCTGTCCACTTCCAAACCGCTTGGAAGGTATGATGAGTGGAACCTTCGCTCACATTCAAAACTGAAATTTTGGGAATTTAATATTATTTTCGTGCTTAAAAATTGTATTTAGTTGTATACTATATTATTGGATATTATTGAGTTTACTATTGCAACAATAATCTAATTTGGGTCCTTAAGAGTGTAAATAATGAATATTTTAATTCATAAATTAAGTCCCAAAATAGGAATTTTAGAGAGAAATAGTTCAGGTACTAAATGCACCCCCAGTTCTCACGTTTACACCCCCTTTTTCAAATTGGAATATCTATTTTTAAAATAAAACATTTCTAGAGCTAGTTGCACCCCCCGTTTTCAGGTTTACACCCCCTTTTGTAATAGAAATTCATTTCTGTTCCGCACTCCTCCTTTTTACTAAGCTGCACCCCTAATGTCACTTAAACTCTAATCCACCAGATTTCGCCACGTGGCAATCCTCCACTTACTAAGTTAACCAATGACAGATTGCCACATCATCAATCCTCCACTAACTCAAATCACCAATCAATGTTTGCCACATCATTGTCTCCTTCCCAACACAAACCCTAACCCTAATCTCTCTTTCTCTCTCTTCCACATCAACCCACTCCAAGCCGCAGCCGCAGCCGCCACCCCCGACTCCGGCCGTCACCAAACCTCCGTCGGCCATCCTCCTCCGCGCCAGCCACCACCTGCTCGCACAACATCTCTGGCGCCAACCTCCGACAACCCCTCGCGCCACCGTCTTCTACGTCATGCCGTCACCCTCCATCACGCTACCACCACCACTGCGTGCACCTCGAAACTCCTCGGACCATCAACCCGTCCACCACACGAAGCCCCACCGTCTCCGCAGTCGCGTTGCCGGAACCACCACTGCACTCGTCTGTCTCCATCACGCATTCTCTTCTCCATTTGGTCACGCTGCTAGAACGTCCATTGACGCACCACTCGAGCTCGTCGGACAGTTCAATATCTCCGGCAGCACCTGTACCAACACCTCCACATCCTCCCGTGTGATCTGCCTTACACCATGCCAGAACCGCAGTTCGTCTTCACACATCGAACCACCCCCGCTGCACCAAGCTCAACACTTTCACGGTAGTGCCACCATCGAAGCCATGGAAGCCACCGCGAGTTCGCCATGGAAGCCACCACGAGTTCGCCATGAGCCTCGTCGGAAGTACATTCTGTGTCATTGCAAACCCATTACGGCAGCTCGCCACCATGAGGAAACCCTAATCATGGAGGGACTCACGAGGAAACCCTAATTCTGGGAAGAGAAAGCGCTGCCACATGTCCGCTTCTCAATCGACAGTCCAAAAAGTCAGACTGGTTAACTAGTCAACTCTGAGCAAGGATTGGTCAACCTGGGTCAATTTGTCTATTTTACGTTATACTTGGCAAGTGGTTCCTCTACAAGAACCCTAAATGGCCTAGCAAGGAAAAGATAGTCTGGTGGCAGTTCACCACCAACCAGTCTAATTCTGGAAATTTCCCAGAATCACAAACTCTAAAAAAAAAAATATAAATCATATGTAATCATACCATACTTAGCATGCCAATCAGGTTTAAACATAAACTTAACGCGTAAAGCTCCCATAACCTGGTCTCCTTTGCTGAACTTTGAAAATTCTCCCTTGATCACCAATGGCCCTCTTTGGTTCTTCTCAACACTCTTAATCCTCACAAACACTCAATTTTCGTTCTCTTGGCTGCTAGGGTTTTCCTCTACCCTTTCATATTCAATTCAAAACCAAAAATAGCAAAAATTAAAGTTTAATTTGGATTCTCCAAGGTTTGAACCCATAACCATGCCAATGCCAAATCCATGCTAAACCACCAAGCTAATTCATGTTTCTTACTAACTAACATAATTCACATATTATATTATTACACAACATAATTACACATATTATTAAGACAATAATAATTAGTTAATACATAAATAGCATACATAAGACTTGAACCCAAGTCCTCTCACACGATAAAGTACTCTCAACCATTTGAGCTAGTACTTTTCCACATCATACAAACCAGAATTAAATACCATAAATGTTCTTCCTACCCGCATTTATTAATTAATTATTTATTTAATTTTCACGGGTCTTACATATAGCATGCTATTTTAATGTCCAGTGGGAATTTTCAAAAATCTTAAACAACTTCACCATATTCATAACTCTAAAAGGAAAAAAGATAATCCTTCATCACAAGACGACCTTGCTCCTACGTATCTCACATTGGAGAATCAAGGATCACATATTTCTTAAAAAGATATTTGTTTGAAAATGTTGATATTTTTATATTTTGAATATTTTATATATTTTGGAATTTTTGAAGTACTTGAAAATAAGTGTCACACGACGCGAGCGGTCGGACAGACACTAAAAGAGAAAGAAAACTATTTTTGGTAATTTTTTAGAAAATAAGTGTCACACGATACGAACGATCGGATAGACACAATAAAGTGAAAGAGAACATTTTTATTTTTTGATTTTTCTATTTTTTGCAATTTTTTATAATTTTCAAATATTTTTTTTTAAAATAAAAAAATAAAATAAAAAGATAAATAAAAGGATGAAATTATTTAAGAAGGATAAAAGTGGAAAATAAAATAAGAGAGTGCATGAGTAATTAGTGAGAGATACATGAAGTAAATGAGGTGTGTTTATTAAAGGTGGTGGTACGTTGAGTAAATTATAGAACAAGCCCAAAATAGGAGTAAAACACAAGTGAGTGTTGGAGTTAGTAAACTTAGGGGTGCAAAGAGTATATGGGAACAAGCTCAACTGAAATACAAAGAAGGGGTGCAGGAATAAGAAGTGGGGGTGCACGAAGAAAAGAAAGGAAGAAACATAACATGGCATATGGAGGTGGATGAGGTAAAAACAGGGGTGCTTGTGGTAATGGAGAGGTGCGAAGAATAAAGATGGTGGTGCAGCGAGCAGAAGTAGGCTGATCCAATAACATGAAAAAAGGGTGTTGCAGCCCTAACCCCTTTCTTCTCAAAAGGGAGACCACGAAGGTTCCCTATTTCCCTCTCACGCACGAACCCAATACCAGCCATAACCATCATCAACGCCGCACCCATTCCGGCGGGCCAGGGACGCTCACGACGACGCCAACCACCACTCACCGGAGACACATCTCTTTCTTCCTTTCCTCCAACGACGTCTTCTTGCTCGCGTGACCGCACGACGGCGCCGATCCCGCTCACGGTTGCGTGGCCCTGCCTGCCGAGGACTACGTCAACGATTCCAACCATCGTCGGCGTCCATGCCGACGCACATTCGTCTCCAAACCCTAATTCTCTTCTTCCGCATGAGAGAAATGTCGTAGGTCCTGCGACTCCCTGCCACCAAGCCAGCCACCGAGACTGGGTCCGCCAGCACCATGGAACTCCAAACCTCTGGCTGTCGCGACCAAATCCTAATTGTTCTTCCTATTGTCTTTCTGTTTTCTATTCTTTTTTTGGTTGTATGCAGGTGAGTGATGAAAATGAACGAAAAAGATGACAGTTGGGAGTATGTACTGTTTGCAGGTTGAAAGTGATGGAAGAATGAGGAAGAAAGATTGGTCTTGGATGAAGGTATGAATATGTGATTGAAGATAAAAGCCGAGATGGATTTTGGCTTGTGCGCGAGTTGCGTGTTGGTGGAAGTGAGTGAATCTTTGTTGTGAAAGAGTGTTTATGTGCGTGAGTTTTGCTCTCGATTGTCTCGGTGGTTATGCATGAGAATGCAACATGTTTTGATGTCCCTTGAAGTGTGTGAGAAGTTTGGTGAGCACAAATGAATGAGTATGGTGATGAATGAATACGGTGACAACGAAAAGAATGGAGATTACCAGAATCTTGCATTATATTTGAATCACGGCTTCCACAGATAAAATGCAGCAAACATAATAATGTCATATTCGTTCATGGCTTTCAAGATTGGAAATGAAACATATCATACCTAACACACCTGCATCATGTTCACTCAAGTATTAGAGGTGCCGCACCTCTCGGAGCTCCTTGGCTGGTTAATGGTCTCAAGTCTTTTTTTTTTCCTTATTCTAGCGGCTTGTTACCTTTTTTATCCCTTGTTGCCTCTCCCCATTCTATTTTTCAAAGTGTAATGAAACTCTCTTCGAGGTCCCCCCCTTTTTCGAGGTCCCCCCCTTTTGCTAGGAAGTTCTCATTTTCAATGGCTCTACTTTCAGCCACCCTATACCTATGCTACTACGATTGCCATGGCCGTCACAATAATACACACAGATATCTAATATTTCTATTTTTATGCTAAGACCCAGAGTTGGGATATGAAGATTTGAACGTTTTCTTGCCTGGAGGGGGAACTGTTCCAGAGGACTGACTTACGTTAACTTTCAATTTTCACCTTTTTACTTCATCTAATTTTTTTAATATCATTTAAAAAAAAGCAAAACAGAAATAATAAAAGGAAAATAAAATAAGATAAGATGAAAATTTAAATAAAATAAATAAAATAAAATGAATATATAAAATAAAATAAAAACAATAAAATAAAAAATAAAACAAGATGAAACAGAATAAATAAATAAATAAATGTATATGTATAGAAATAGAAAATAAAAATAAAATTAAAGTTAAAATAAATTCCCAGAGATGAATGACTTTTTTCTTTGCGCTCAAAAACTCAAAATCGTACCTCAACTCTTTGAAAGACAACTTATATAATTTGGTCTTAAGTGAATTCAACAGGTTGATTTTCCCATACAATCTGTTGATTTCACTTGACTTAATTGAAATCAATGGATCGAAAAATGATTCAACTGATTGATTATGTAAGACCCGGAAAAATTAATTAATTAAATAATTAATTAATAAATTCGGGTAGAGGACGTCTTTATGGCATTAATTATTGTTAATGTGATGTGAAAAAGTACTAGCTCAAATGATTAAGAGTACTTTGGTTGTGTGAGATGACTTGGGTTTGAGTCCTATGTATGCCAATTACGTGTTGTTGTTTTATTATTGATTTTAAATATATGTATGATGATGTGATTGGTATTGTAAACTTATGTTGATTTATGTATATCATCAAAGGTGATTTGGCATAGTGGTTGTGCTTTGGCCTTATGAGTGGAAGGTCATGGGTTCAAACCTGGGTTGGTTGGGTATAAAGAAGGCTTTATTTATGCTAATTAGAGGGAGGAGTAGTCAAAGGGCTGAAATACCTTAGCTAACATTGAATAAGAAATTAAAAATATAATTAAGACCATTTTCGTTTTACCCTTTTAGACCCTTAATTAAGACACCAATAAAAGGCCATTTTAAGGGAAAAGAAGGGTTTTGGCAGTGCTGATAATAGGGTTTTTGAGAGGAGCACGAAATTGAGAGTGAGAGTGGGGCTGAATGGTGTCAATTTTTGCATTCTATTTGCCGTGTTTGTAAAATGGAGGTATATGGAATTTGGATGATTGTGTATGTATGCGGAATAGGTTGTGGGATGAGGGTTTGGATACTTTTAGTCTTATATTCGCAATTGGTGGTATAGTGGGTTGGAATGGATGATTCTGAATGGCAATTACCATTATAATCACGTTGGTATCGATTGACTGGTTTGTGGTACAATTTTTGGTATGAAGTAACTTTGTTTTGGGTAAAATGCGTGTGTGACAGTGAGGGGACTCTGCTAGTCTCGCCCAAGCGAGTCCATCTCGTCTAGGCGAGAGTTGCAGAACCTCACGTCTGGTTTGGGTCGCGCTGCTCGCCCAGGCGACCTTGGTTTGATGTTGAGCGACTCAGTCTCGCTCAGGCGAGGAATAGCTCGCCTAAGCGAGGTTGCGAGGAAACTTGAGTGCTTTTGAGCGCGATATCTCGCCCAGGCGAGAAGTATTGGTGTTTTGAGCGACTATGTCTCGCCTGAGCGAGGTCGCGATGTGAAATGACATGGTTAAGTGGTTCCTCGTCTAGGCGAGGGGAGGGTGTTGCTTTGAGCGATGGTACAACTCGCCCAGGCGAGGGAATCTCGCCTAAGCGAGATAACGTGAAATTGTGGTTGTTTAGAGCTCGCCCAGGCGAGGCGAACTAGCCTAAGCGAAGCAGTGGGCTTAGCTTGGGCGAGAGGTCCCTAGCCTAAG
>Ga0214543_1003186_pt1 | contig 32047 bp, 43 predicted proteins | sample CNSS2metaG_FD_160094 | JGI IMG/M metagenome (GOLD analysis project Ga0214543, IMG submission 160094) | Root nodule microbial communities from cowpea collected in UCLA plant growth center, Los Angeles, California, USA - CNSS2 | ecosystem: Host-associated > Plants > Roots > Nodule | place: USA... | reverse complement strand
ACTGGCCTCCATCGGCGACATCGCGCGGTTCCCGTCGCCGGATAAGCTCAGCAGCTATTTCGGGCTGACTCCGCGGGTTCGGCAGTCAGGCGAGCACCCGGCACGGCATGGCCGGATCTCGAAGCAGGGCAACCGTGACGCCCGCAAGATGCTGGTTGAGGCGGCGTGGTCAGCCAAGACGGCGCCGGGTCCGTTGCGAGCATTCTTCAACCGCACGCAGGAAAAAGCACGGGGCCGGGGTCGCAGCCGTCGCGACGGCGCGCAAGCTCGCCGTCATGATCTGGCACGTCCTGACGACCGGGAAGGACTATGCTTACGCGCGGCCAGCGTTCACGGCGATGAAACTCCGGAAGGTGGCTCTGAAGGCTGGGGCTCCCCGTGCCTACGGCAAGGCTGGCCCGGGCCGGGACTATTGGATCAAAGGAAATCCGTGAACGGGAAGCTGGTTACGTCGCACGCGTCGAGCAGGCCTACGAACGCATGGTGGCTGCCTGGAAGGAAAAACCAAAAAAATTGCTACGAACTGAAGGTAAGAGCTTCTCAACACCATCCGTTGGTCATGCAGATCCTGCCATCGTCGAGGAAGCGGCCGAAGTCGTCCCAGCGCCTGAGCATGGAATTCATAGGCTTCAGGACCTCGGAGGAGCGAGAGAGGGTTTCGCGCTCGCGCAACACCCAGGCGTGCATGTCCCCGAGGGGCGGCTTGCTCTTTTCCTGGCGCACGGCGCGCCGCTCGTGGGCGCTGCGGCCGTTGATGGCGCGCTCGATCTCGAACAACGCATCGAGGCGCGCCTGACCTCCTCCAGCGCGATCGGAGAGACCGATCGGCAGCACCTTCTTCTGCGGGTCGAACAGCGGCTCGAAGCCGTTGTAGCAATCGGCTTGTAGGATACCGGCCAAGGCGGCCAGATGCTTCTGGGGATGCTCGCCTCGTCGGTCGCTCGAGCCGTAATAGACCGCCGCCGGCGGCGCAGGCCCGGCGAAGGGCCGGTCATCCCGCACATAAGTCCAGATCCGCCCGGTCGTGCACTTGCCCTTCGCCAGGATACGGATCGTGGTGTCATCGGCCATGAAGGCGCTCGGCCGCGAGCACATGGCGTTCGATCAAGTGGAAGAGCGGCATGACGGCGAAGGTCCCGTGGCCGATCTGGCCGGCCAGCGTCGACAGCGGCACGTCGATCCCCTCGGCCTTGAAGCGCGCACTCTGGCCGTTGAGCGGGATATGCATGCCGAACTTGTCGAACAGGATCGTCGCCAGAAATTGAGGACCGATGAAGCCGCGCGGCGTGGCGTGGAACGGCGACCGGCGGCTGGCTGATCTTTCTCGCAATCGCGGCAGGTGAACTTCTCGCGTACCGTCTCGATCAGCTTGAAGCGGCGCGGGATCTCCTCCAGCGTCTTGGTCACATCCTCACCGATCTTCGCCAGCCGCGATCGACCGCAGCAGGCACAGGTCGTTGGAGCCTCAATAACGACGCGCTCGCGTTCGATGCATGGCTTGCGAACCGGCCGCTTGCGCATGAAGGGCGGACGTTCTGCGTCTTCGCCGCTGCGGCCTGCGCGGCAAGCTCGTCCTCGCTCGCTGTGGTGACGAGTTCTTAGAGCTCCAACTCCAGCTGCTCGAGCAGCCGTGCCGAGCGCTCGGAGCGCTGCCCGTACAGGTCGCGTTTGAGCTTCTCGATCCGCAGCTCGAGATGCGCGATCAGCGCCTCGTTGTCCGACAACTCCGCCTGCGCACTGGCAGCCACCGCCTCGGCTCGCAGCCGCGCCTCACGCTCGGCCTGCAGCGCCGCCAGGGCGCTCGCAAGGTCCGATGGAAGATCGTCCGGCTTCGATATCATGAAGCCATTGAATCATCGAGTAGCAGATTCAAACCGTAAAAACGGCTATCCGACCCGCGTCGGCCGATGGGTTTCTTGAGGGTTACGCCAATCGATCCCGGACAGCAGATAGCTCTACTGCGCCGGCGAGATCGTTACCGATTCACCGGCAACCGATGGCCACATGAACTTTCCTCTCTCGAGTCTTTTTGTGAACAAGCAGGCTGCCTGGCCATCGTGCCAGATCGCCTTTACAAGATCGCTGCGGCGACCGCGGAAGACGAACAGATGATCGCTGAGCGGTCTTTGTGCAGCACCTCCTGCACTTGGAGTGCCAGCGACGGAAAGCCTCTGCGCATATCCGTGTAGCCTGTAGCAGAAGGTGCTGGGTGTCCGGTTTTGGCAAACGGGCTGGTGCAGTATCCTGAGGCCACGTGACTAGTAAACGTCGAACATCCAATGTAAGCGTCGCTTTAACCGCACCTTGGGCAGTGCGGATTACCGGCAAGATGCGAGCCCACACATGCAGTTTCGCTGGCATATATTGTTGAGACGTCGCCGAGTTGACACTGCCTGCCGCGGCTCGATAGACCCCATGATGCGCAAAGCGCGAGCTGCGCCGTCGCTCTGCTATCGAGCCCATCAGCGGAGACTTCAAGGTATCAATCAGACGGTCGAAGGACCCTCATGTCGGCTATACGCCAGCGACAGTGGAGCAAGTCTGTTTACCGCATGCGGAGATCGTTGGCGCCATGGGGCGCAGTCTCGAACTGCTTGCCGACCATGTTGAAGGCAAGCTCGCGAACGCAGAGGCGCTGCTGTCGCTACGTCAGAGCATTCTGAAACGCGTTGCCGAGCAGGCAGGGGAAGTCGTTGGCCTGTCACGCCTAGGCGGCCGGTTCACGACGTGCGCAAAGTGATCCCGGAGAACGGCATCGTGGCGCTCGATAGCGGCATCTACAAGATCTGGTGGGCGCGCCGCTGCCTGTACCTATGTTAGGAATAAGTTGCCGCTAATTGCCAGGGTGATGTTGAACCATGTCAACAAGCTGAAACCCATGCCTCGGCTGCAGCGTGCGATCGTTCAGACGCTGCGAGCTGACATATCGCATCGTCTTGAGAATAGGGAGTTCAGGATAATGACGGGGGCGGAGTTGCTTGTCAAAGCGTTGTTACATGAGGGGGTCGATCGCGTCTTTGGCGTGCCCGGCGAAGGGAATCTCGATTTGCTCGAATCGCTCCGGAATTCGAAGATCGAGTGGGTGCTGACCCGCCATGAACAGGCCGCCGCGTTCATGGCTGCGACATACGGACGGCTCACCGGTCGCCCCGGCGTCTGCATGGCAGCTTGCGGTCCTGGCGCGCTTAACCTGTCGACGGGTGCCGCCTATGCGCACCTTGGTGCAATGCCGATGATCTTGATTACGGGTCAAAAGGAGATCATGAGCGGTCGAGAGGCGCTTTTTCAGCTTGTCGATGTGATCGCTTCGATGAAACCACTTACGAAGCTGTCGCGACAAATCGTAAGCCCGCAGAGGATTCCTACGCTGGTTCGCGATGCGTTTCGTATCGCGATGGAGGAACGACCGGGCCCCGTTCATCTCGAGCTGCCTGAGGATATCGCCGCAGCCGAAATCGAGCCGGTGCCCATGGTGCCGATTCATCCGATCGAAGTCCCGGTTGCGCATCGCGTGGCGCTCGACCGCGCAGCCGAGATCATTCGGGGCTCTAAGCGGCCGCTCATCATGTTGGGAGCGGCGGCGAGTCGGCCGCGCTCAACCTTCGGAATTGCGGGCTTCGTGCACCGTACTGGCATTCCGTTTTTCACCACGCAGATGGGAAAGGGCTCGGCGCCCGGCGAGACAAGTCTGTACATGGGGACCGCTGCTGTCTCTGAGGGCGACTATGTTCACGAGGCAATCAATGAGGCGGATCTTATTATCGCGATCGGGCATGATACTGTAGAAAAGCCGCCGTTCGTCATGGGGCGAAACGGCCCTCACGTAATTCACGTCAGCTATACGCCAGCGGCGGTGGAGCAGGTCTATTTCCCGCATGCGGAGATTGTGGGCGACGTGGGACCGAGTCTTCAACTGCTTGCCGATCGTGTCGAAGGAAAGCTCTCGAATGCAAAGGCGCTGCTGTCGTTACGTCGTAGCACTCTGAACCGGGGTGCTGACCGCGCGACGGAACGCCGTTGGCCTATCACGCCGCAGCGGCTGGTTCAGGACGTCCGCAAAGTGATCCCGGAGGACGGCATCGTTGCGCTCGATAATGGCATGTACAAGATCTGTTGGGCGCGCCACTACTTTACGTGTGTTCCGAATACGCTGCTACTCGACAATGCGCTCGCCACAATGGGCGCTGGGCTGCCGTCGGCAATGACGGCCGCCTTGCTTTATCCAGATCGACGGGTGATGGCGGTTTGCGGTGATGGCGGATTCATGATGAACAGCCAGGAGCTAGAAACGGCTGTGCGGCTCAAACTTAGCTTGGTTGTGCTGATCTTGAATGATGGAGCGTACGGCATGATCCGCTGGAAGCAGGCCGCGCGCAACTTCGTCGATTTCGGCCTTTCGTTTGGAAATCCGGACTTCGTGCGCTACGCTCAATCGTTTGGCGCGAAGGGAGCACGCGTAAAGTCTGCGGATGCACTGGTGCCGACTCTGGAGGCCGCTTTCACCGAAGGTGGTGTCCACCTAGTCGATGTGCCGATCGACTATTCCGAGAACACGCGCGTGCTCGTCGAGGACGTGGGCCAGCGTGTGGTGGAGGTCGTGTAGGGCGACACGGATGCACAGCTTATCGAGGTGCTCGATCGAAGCCGCTGGGCCCAATCTGATGCTGACCAATTTGCTGCGGCGTTGTCCAGTGCGGTCTCCGTCTTCACGGCTGGTGCTGTGCCAAGGAGAAGCAGGCTATGGCACTCGCGAACTTCTGAATGTGCACGACATCACCAAGAAGAGGTAATGCTGAAGCATCGGTGGTGGTACTGCGCTCGTCGCTTCATTGTGCGAGAGGCATAGAAGGACTGAAGAATGGTGAGAAGTTTTACCTTTCAAGCGCCCCCCAATATTTTGTTCCAGCGGGGAGCTTCCCGCAACGTGGGAGAGCTCATCGCTAACTTTGGCGCTCGCCGCGTCATGTTGGTCACCGGTAAGATCGTGCGCTCGGCTGGTCTAACGGCAGGCGCCGAGGCCTCACTGGCAGCAGCCGGTATTGGCGTCAGCATTTTTGAGGATGTCGTCACTGATTGCCCCTCGTACGCGGTGGAAGCTGCTGTTGCGGCTTGTCGAGCCGACAGCATCGATGTTGTGCTATCCATTGGGGGCGGGAGTGTCCTCGATACAGCCAAACTTGTGGCCTATCTAGCGAAGACCCCAGATCGTCTCGACGACATTTACGGTGTTGGTCTCGCCAAAGGACAACGCTTGCCGCTATTGTTGGCGCCGACTACAGCGGGGACCGGCTCGGAAGTAACACCGATCGCGATCGTCACCACACCCACCGCGCAGAAGAAAGGTGTCGTTTCGTCGGTCCTCATCCCCGATTGGGCTATCCTGGATGCCGAGCTGACTCTCAGCCTGCCGGCATTCGTCACAGCCGCCACTGGTATCGACGCCATGGTACATGCGATCGAAGCCTACACTAGCAGGCACAGGAAGAACCCGATGTCGGATCAGTTTGCACGTCAGGCGCTTTGCCTGCTCTCGGCCAATGTACGTCGAGTGTGCGAGGACGGGCAGGACATAGAAGCGCGGTCGCAGATGCTGCTAGGATCGATGCTCGCCGGCATGGCATTCGCCAACGCGCCTGTGGCGGCCGTCCACGCGCTAGCATATCCGATTGGTGCGAGTTTCCATGTGCCTCATGGAGTTTCGAATGCCCTGATGTTAACGCAGGTCCTTCGCTTCAACCTGCCCGCGGCCGAGCTTCTCTATGCTGAACTCGCGCCTATTGTCGATTTCCAGGCTGTCAACCTGGTGGTCGCCGAGCGAGCCCGGCTGTTTGTCGATGCAATGGCAGCTATCTGCCGAGACTGTGAGATTCCGCTGTCATTGGCCGAGGTCGGGATCGGCGCCCAAGATCTGAACAAACTTGCCGAGGAAGCGATGAAGCAGACGCGGCTGCTTGTCAATAATCCACGGGAAGTCCGCTTCGAAGATGCTCTCGCGATTTACAGAGATGCTTTGGGCAACCGGATGCCTCCCTAATGCACGGCACCAGTCACCCGATTGCTGCAAGGCCCATAATGCCAGATCTGCTGACTGGCGCCGACCATCGCGAGCAGGAGTTGCCCACGAGATAGTCCAATGCTCGAGAAGACATCGGACCGACCTCGCGCGAGTCAGCCCGCCAGGAGAGGTAGGTTCGCGGGCAATTCAGATGTGTAAAAACATTTAAGCTAAAACGGTGGGTCCCAAGACAGCAAGAGGCATCGGCCTCGATGCGGCGTTGCAAATGTGAGTTCCGAACAAGGAAGAAGATTATGCCCCAGACCTTTCGAGAAGCTCGCTGGTATCGCTCAATGCTCTACGTCCCTGGAAATAAACTCGACTGGATGTTGAAGGCGCCCAAATATGGAGCGGATGCCCTGATGTTCGATCTAGAAGACTCGGTCGAGGTTAGTCAAAAAGCTGGAGCTCGCAAGGCGGTCGCGGTAGCTATCAAGGAGCTATGCACCGGCCCCTTCGGGCGCTTTGTGAGGGCCAATGGGTGGCGAACAGGCTATCTGCTAGACGACCTTAACGCGGTTGTAATCGCTGGCCTGGATGGGGTCGCGGTAGCTAAGACTGAAGATCCGGAAGAGATTGCCGCTCTGGACCTCGTGCTTGCGGACTTCGAGAGGTCGCGTGGGCTCCCGGTCGGCCGGATCGAGATTTGTCCGTACCCGGAATCTGCAGTGGGGAGATACCAGTTATACCAACTATGCATGGCATCCCAGAGGGTCAAACGGGCCGGCGGTGCTGGCGGCCCCACCCCAGGTGGAGACATGGCTCGGTCCCTGGGCCTGCAGTTCAATGACTTGGCCGATGAGGGGATGTGCTTTGGAGCCGACTCGGTGGTGCAAGCTCGCGCTGCTGGAATTATACACGTTGAAGGCGCCATGACCGCGAAACTGGACGACCTCGACTTAGTGCGGCGAATTGGCGAAAGATCGAAGCGCATGGGCGCGTCTTGGGCGTCAGCAATCCACCCTAGCCATATCCCCATCATCAATGAAATCTACTCGCCATCGCAGGATGAGATCAATGAGGCCCGCGACATCGTGTCCATCTTGGCGGAGGCCACTTGCCGCGGTGAGGGCGCGGTTCGGCACAAATCAACAATGCTGGACTATGCACTTGTTCGGACTGCCATGGATGTCCTCAAGAGGGCTCAGGAAGTCGGAATTGATATTGGCGACATTCCAAATGTCGAGCTGCCACCAATTTGAGAAGGCCGGTCGATTGCTGATCCGGTTGAACTGGCGAGTACGATCGCGACGCACGGCAGGAAAAACTGGCAGGAGGCCATCGTCAATGGAGGCGATAGCTGATTTCGGCCTAATTGGCTGTCGTTCGCAATCGGCGGCGTCACTCCCACGAACTTACGCCTGACAGGCTGAACCGCGCCACAATCCGAACTCGATTGTCGGTCCGCGAATTTACTCGCACGTGTCGTTTCACCGTACAATAGTAATTCTTCAGCCGCAAATTCAACTCACCTCAACCCAGACGCACTTTTATGGCTCGCCCGGAAGATACAGGCACTTGGTCACAACGTGCACTTGATCCCCGCACAATTCGTATGGCCTACATGAAATCTCACAAGAACGACATCATCGACGCCGGTGCGATCTTAGAGGCGCGATGCGGCCGACAATGCGTTTCGTCGCGGTGAAGGAAGTCAATCAGGTCGATCTCCAAGCGCTGCACCGGTACGTGACCAGATAGTCGGCTCAAGGACGCGTCCGATCAATTATATGCGGGCTTTGTGCCTCGAGCACGGCGTCCCTTAGCGTCAGGGTGCTGGAATATTCAAGCTCGAGCTGCTGCGCGCTTGAAGACGAGCGAAAACGAGATATCACCGGTGATGCGGCGTCTGGTCGGCGATCTCTACGCCGATCTCTTCCGCCTCGAAGAACGGATCCGTCAAGTGACAACGGAGATCGAAGCGTGAGCGTCGCGAGAAGATCACCATGCCAGGCCTTGACTTGTGCGGAATGTTTTGGATTGCCCGATCGAGGTGATTGATGACCTTTGCGTGATGATGGGTGGCCGGGTTTGAGCTGGCTACGCGGGCCTCGGATGGCCAGCGAGCCGCACCTACGTGAGGAGCTTCGTAAGAGCGACGCGTTGTTCGCTGGGAACTAACTGGTGAGCGTCTTGCGGCGGAAGCTGTGCCACAGGGCGTTGGTGCCCGCGTCGAGGAGCGGGCTCGCCACGATCCAGCAGCAATTCTCACTTTCTGACGGTCGCGGCACCCGCTCTTGGCGCTTTGCCGCCATCGTCGCCATTGTGGATGTGGAAGTAACCGACGACCGGCGCGCGGTGCCGATCATAGCCCATCCGTGACCTCAGGTCGGATCATTCTCGTGCCCTTCCCATGAGAACTCGGCGGAGGCCGATCCTCCGCGAGTGCCATAGCGCACTCCAGGAAGCCCTTGAGAGTCCCAAGGGCGATTTCGCCATCGGCTTGCCCGAAGGTGAGATGCACCTTCTTTGACAAGATCGAGGAAGGCGCTGTTCCAGGTTGTCCATTTCGACGATGCGCCAGCGGCCGGCGAAAGTCTTAGTGAAGCCGGGCACTCTGGCCATCAGCCGGCCTCCGCGATCAGCTTAGGCAATCGCACCAAGTTGTAGGAGGCGGCGGGAAGCAAAAGCCCACGCGACGCGATCACGGCCACGGTACCTGGTCTTCTCTTGCCACGACCGTCTTCATTCAGCCGAATGCCTCCTCGATCGGCTTGCGAATGCGCTGGCTGACGGCATAACCGCCGTGCCAGGTCGTTCGCCCCTCGATCGCAGAGCTGCAGCCGAATGGTATTCTGTGCAACATGTGACCTCACGTTGATCGGGCGCAGCTCGTTCACGAGGTCTTCTGCATCGTAGGCTTTGTCGGCGCCAAGCGTGATCGCTATCGGTCGATCGGCACGAGGCTCGATCATGTGCAGCGCGGTCACCGCTCGGCATGTCGGTCGGCCTGCGTCAGGCAGGCGTCGACCAGCAGGCCGTGGCGGTTCTCCACCAGCTCGTGCTCGATGAAGCACAGCTTGGTCTTCGCCCTTGCGGTAAAGCCTGGCGACCGGATCACTGGTCAAAGCATGGGTGTCGTTCGAGAGTTTCCGGCCATGGAAGTCCGCGTCGGCGTTGCGCCCGCCGCCTGACGCCGGCGGCTCGCCGGAGCCGTCCTTCGGCTTGACTCATCAAGGCCCAGCCCTCGATCAGCGTGCCATCGGCCGAGAAATGATCGCTCGACAGAAGCTTTTTCGCCTTCGGCTGCGCCAGCACTGCCGCCAGGAACTTCGCCGCGACGTCGCCTACCTGCAGCCGATTGCGGTTCTTCGAGAACACCGAATGATCCCAAGCGGCGTTGTCAACGCCAATTCCGACGAACCAGCGGAACAGCAGGTCGTACTCCAGTCGCGCCGTGAAAAGCCGCTCCGAGCGGATCGAATAAAATGTCTGCAACAGCATCGCCAGCAGCAGCTTCTCCGGCGGGACCGACGGCCGCCCAATTGGCGAATAGAGCGTGGCAAACTCGCGCTCCAGCGCCAACAGTGCCTCATCGTCCGGATCGCTCTTAGCGGATGATCGCGCCGCACCCGCGCCGCCAGATCAACGTAACGGAACAGCTCGCCTTGGCGATTGTCGCCACCGCGCACGCACCATCTCCGAATCTCGTCGAAGCCAATGAATCACGATCGCCCGTCCGCGACGAGCGCCTTTTTCAGCGGCCTGCTAGATTTGCGACGGCCGCTCTCAGGGTAAAAGTTGAGAAGGTGAAAACGTCGCGTAGGGGCAGTCAAGCGCAGCATTACTGCGCAGCGACCTGCGATATTGCTTAAATGCAGATCGCTCCGGCCGGTACTTATTCGAGAAGCAAACTTATCACTGATCCGTCCCGCCCTGGGGCTGGTTCAGGCTTTCAGTGACAGGAGACGGTGGAATGATTTCCGAGGTGTTCATAACGTGTGCGATTACAGGGGGCGGGGGCGCGCCGAGGCAGAAGAACGTGCCGGTGACCCCAGAGCAGATCGCTGAATCAGCGATTGAGGCTACGCGTGCAGGAGCGGCAGCAGTGCATCTCCACGTGCGTGATCTCAAGACCCAGGAGGGCTCGCTGGATCCGGCGCTGTGGCGGGATGTGGTGCAGCGCATTCGGCGGTCGGATGTGAATCCGGTGCTCAATCTGACCACGGGTGAGGGTTGCGGCATCGTGCTGGGTGGTCCGGAAGCTCCGCTGCCGCTGGCATCGGGAACGTGGATGGCAACCGCGAGTGAGCGGCTCGTACACATCGAGGAACTCCGCCCCGAGATTTGCACGCTGGATTGCGGCTCAAAGAGCGGCAAGGGCCACGTCGAGGGCATCATGATCAACACCGTGGGTATGCTGCGCGCGATGGCTGCGCGCTGCAAAGAGATTGGAGTGAAGCCCGAACTTGAGGTGTTCGATACCGGTCATGTGGTGTTGGCGAATGATCTCGTCAAAGATGGGCTGATTGATGGTGTCCCGTTGTACCAGTTCTGTATGGGCACGGGTAACGGCGCGCCGACGGATTTGACCACGCTGATGGCGATGGTGCACCTGCTCCCGAAACAGGCCATTTATTCGGCTTTCTCAATCGGCCCGATGCAGCTCCCGTATGCTGCGTTGTCGCCTTTGGCCGGCGCTAACGTGCGGGTGGGGTTAGAGGACAATCTGTATCTCTCTCGTGGAAGGCTGGCCACCAATGCCGAGCTCGTACGGCGGGCAGTAGAGATTCTCGAGCGGATGGGGGTGCGCGTCCTGAGTCCGGATGACATGCGTGAGAAGCTCAAGCTCAAAGTTCATGCCTGAGAGATCAAAGAGCATGATTGGGGAAATGGAGCCCGTCCAGAAGTTTCCCAGGCAAGTCGGGCTCCTCGGGGGCGGTATCATCGGAGGCGGTTGGGCGGCGCGCTTCATTCTTAATGGGGTTGACGTGCGGCTATACGACCCTGCGTCAAATGCCGTCGAGCATGTGAAGAAGGTGCTGGCCAACGCGCGGCGGGCATATCGACAACTGACGCTTGTCACGCTGCCGCCGGAGGGGGCGCTGACGGTGGTCGAGTCAGTCGCGGACGCTGTGCGTGGCGTGGAGCTCGTGCAGGAATCCGTGCCGGAGCGCCTGGAACTCAAGCAACAGCTGCTCGCGGCCGCTAGCCGGTCGACAGCGCCTGGGACTCTAATCTGTTCCTCGAGCTCGGGGCTCGGGCCGTCTCTGCTGCAGGCGAAAATGGACCGTCCCGAGTGCCTGCTCGTCGCGCACCCGTTCCATCCTGTGTACATGCTGCCTCTTGTTGAACTGTGCGCCGGTGAGCGCACCGCGTCCGAGGCGTTGGAGCAGGCAGCGGCCATCTACCGGGCAATTGGGATGCACCCGCTCGTGGTACGCAAAGAAGTGGACGGATCTATCGCGAACCGGCTGCAGGATGCGATCTCGCGCGAGGCGCTCTGGCTGGTGCGCGACAATCTTGCGACTTTGCAGGACATTGACGATGCGGTCCGCTTCTCGTGGGCGCTGATCCGAGCCGGCATCGGTTCCTACCGCATGGCTGGCGGCGGGACCGGTATTCGCCAGTCTATGGAGCAATGGGCATTTAAGTTGCCATGGTCATGGCTCACCGAAAAGCCCGAAATGGACGCCGCATTCCTTGACAAAGTGGTCGAGCAGGCAAACGCGCAAGCAGAGGCCGACCCGCTGCCCGTGCCCCTCGAACATAAGCGGGACGACTTGCTTGTGGCCCTGCTGCACGGGCTGCGCTCACAGGGCTACGGACCAGGCGAGACGCTCGCGCGCTGGGAACAGGGGCTTCGCGCTCGCGCTCCTGAGTCCATTCATGATTCCGGCCCGTTGCGGACGCTGCGAGAGATCCCGTCTAGTTGGATAGACGGCAACGGACACGCCGCTGAGAGCACTTATCTCCAGCTCTGCAGCGACGCCACCGGCACGGTCGGGCGCTATATCCGGGCGAATAGCGAAGACCTGGAGGACAGGGGGACTTATTACACGGTCGAAACGCACCTGTCCCATCTGGGTGAACTTCACGCCGGCGACCGGGTTGAGGTGTTTACGCAGGTTCTCGGCGCCGATGACAAGCGGCTGCATCTCTTCCATGTAATCAAGCGCGAGGGTGGCGACAAGCCGGCTGCGATGGGCGAGCAGATGCTGATTCACGTCGACGCTAAAAGTAGACGCAGCGCACCGGTGCAGGGGCCAATGCGCGAGCGGTTGCTAGAACTGGCGCGGCTGCATGCAAGCCTGCCACGACCGGACCGTGCTGGCGCAAGCATCCGGATGCGCTGAGCACGAGCGCACTTAATCTAGAAAAAAGAAGTAGATTTCCATGAGCCATGTGAACAAAAATGCGTCGCCACTGCATTACCAAAAGCAGTCGTATGAACCTAGCTGGTCGCTTGAGGGGCGAGTTGCACTTGTAACTGGAGCAGCGGGCGGGCTTGGAAGAGCTATCGTTAACGATCTTCGGGAGCGCGGCGCTGACGTGCACGGTGTCGATATCGCCGGAGAGGATGTCTTGCGCGTGGACCTCTCAACCGCGGAAGGCAATCGGCAGATGGTGTCCCATGTCGTTAAAACCGCTGGACGCCTTGACATTCTCGTATTGAATGCGGGATGTCAGTTCGTTGCCCCACTCCATGAGTTTCCAGACGCAGATTGGAGTCGGCTCCGGTCGGTGATGCTGGACGGACCCTTCTTCGCGATCAAGGCTGCATGGCAGGCTCTGACGAGATCCCCCGGCGGCCGCGTCGTGGTCACAGCATCTGTGTCGAGCTACAGCGGAGCGGCCGGGAAGGTCGCTTACACCGCCGCTAAGCACGGCGTTCTCGGACTGGTGCGTGTTGCCGCGCGGGAGGGCGCTGCGCATGGTCTGACTGTCAACGCCGTTGCGCCGGGCTGGATGGAAACAGGGATAATGCGCGGCCAAGTAGAGGCTCAAGCAACACGCCGAGGCATCAGCACCGACGAGGTCATCGCGCAATTCCGCGCGTGGCAACCAGGTGATCGCTTCGTCGACGTTCGGGAGGTCGCGGCAACAATTGGTTTCCTTGCAAGTCCTGGTGCTTCCGCGATCAATGGCGTTTGCCTCCCGATCGATCTTGGCGCAACTGCTTAGTATTTTATCGCCGAAATTGGTTGCATTGTTCTTAGCGGCGCGGACCGGTGCAGGCAATTCGATCTCGATGAAAGCGCGGTAGGCGCGGGGCACACGGGCCTTTTGACAATACTCGCCGTAACCCAACAAAGGCTCGTGAAAGCATCAAAGCTCGCGTTTGTGTCGATTCCGATTGAGTGGTCGAGACCACCTGTATGACCAAATCGATCTTACCGCCCCGTGTGGCGGCGGGTAGGTGCTCAATCATCGCCGGGCTAGAGTTCGACTTATGACTGGCTGCGGCCGTCTCGGTAATCGCACGAGGTTTATCGATCATATCGGTCAAGAAATTCGACACCGGTACCTGTCTAACTCGGCCAATAAAGAACGGCGGGAGGGATTTTCGTTTTGCTGGCCGCCCGACCACGATCTAAGAGAGTGAAAACAGCGAGAGAGGAGCCGTGGCGATGAGGTGGTAAATCGTCGGGATGCCATTTCGGAATAAGCTGCGGCGGTCGAGTGATTGCATTGGCTTAATTTCTTAGCCTTTTCCTAATTCCGGCCTACAAAGCTGGAATTCCTTGCAAAGTAACGACGCCGTATCCATGAAGGAGGTGCTCGACACTGTTGAGGTCGAGCGCATCCAGACAGACCGATTCCGCGGCCGCAGCCTGGGCCTGAAATGGGCTACGTGTTGAGTGCACAGTTCGTAGCTCAAGCGCTCGCCGCAACCCAGTAGACCGTTCGCGAGGACCAAGTCTCACATTCTGTGCACGGGTCTTTTCTCCAATCCGGCGACGACCGCCCCCCCGTCAATTGGCCAAGTTGAGCAGATCCGCGGCGACAAGAGCGTCGCGACGCGGCGCGTAACGTGATCCAAGACGACGCACCGTCTTCACATTGGGCAGCCTCGTTCCAAGTCGAAGAGGCGGGCCGCGAGAAATCATATGATTGACCGCCACGCAGGTCTGACCCGATTCTCGAATTGCGCGAAGCGGCAACTTTCGCCGTACTGCTCGAAATACATGGTTGCGACATGAGACCTTCGGGGCCGGGAGTCTTCGGCATGGCGTCTTGCTCGAGCCCTTGCGGCGGAAAAGACGCAATCGCCACCTCAAGCGATCGCACGAGCACTCCTATGAGCTCGTCCATGCGTTGCTGGCTTCATTGCCCCAAGGCCACGGTTGTAGATGAGCACAAATCATCGCGCTTTGCCGGGTAGCCTGCAGGATTTCTGCTGTTAGAGGGGCGATATCAATGAAATTCAGCTTGCGCGACCCGGTAATATTTCGGTGAACATACAAATGTTCTGGCGACCCTAATGTCGCAGAGTTGAGTGCGAGTAGGGAAGGAATGCTCCATTTGATTAATCGTAGACGTCTCATGCAGGCCTGCCCCTCCGGTCTCCACCGCGCGCTCGGCAGCACGCAAGCCTCCAATAGTAATCGTGGTCTGGCAGTCACTGGCGGCACATTAGCGAAACAGTCGCCGGGAGCTGGGAGAAGGGAAATGCCGGACGCGAACAATGCTTTCGTGAAATTTTCCGACATCCAGAAAACTTACGACGGCGAAACACTGGTCGTTAAGAATCTCAATTTGGACATCGCGAGAGGTGAGTTCTTGACTATGCTAGGGCCCTCAGGCTCCGGCAAGACGACGACTCTCATGATGCTTGCAGGCTTCGAGATGCCCACTCAGGGCTCTATCTTTCTTGGAGCGCGCTCGATCGATAACGTGCCTCCGCATAAGCGCGACATCGGCATGGTGTTCCAAAACTACGCGCTTTTCCCTCACATGACCGTGGAGGAGAATCTCGCCTTCCCGCTCAAGGTGCGCAGGCTCGGCAGGGCCGACGTTGAGAGCAGAATCAAGCGCGCGCTCGATATGGTTCAGCTTGGTGCACACGGTAAGCGCCGGCCAAGCCAGCTGTCCGGGGGGCAGCAGCAACGTGTCGCGCTTGCCCGCGCGCTCGTCTTCGATCCCAAGCTCGTTCTGATGGATGAGCCGCTCGGTGCGCTGGATAAGCAGCTGCGCGAGCAGATGCAGCTTGAGATCAAGCATATCCACGAGGATCTCGGCGTCACTCTGGTTTATGTGACGCATGACCAGAGCGAGGCGTTGACGATGTCGGACCGCATAGCTGTGTTTAATGATGGAGTCATCCAGCAGCTCGCCGCGCCCAGCGAACTGTACGAACGGCCGCAGAACGCTTTCGTGGCCCAATTCATCGGCGAGAACAACCGACTGGAAGGTAAGGTCGTCGCAATGAATGGCGCTATGTGCGAAGTGGAAGTCCCGGGCGCGGGCAACGTGCGAGCGACGACTGTCAATGTCGCGGGAGTCGGTCGGTCGGCCGTGCTGTCGTTGCGTCCTGAACGAGTGAAGCTGAGCCCTGCGCCGGGCTCCTTGCCCAATGTCTTCGGCGCGCAGATTGCGGAGGTGATCTATCTCGGCGACCACGTGCGTGCGCGGATCTCGGTCTGTGACCAAAACGACTTTGTGATCAAGCTGCCGAATTCGGATGGTGTGGTGCAGCTCGAGCCCGGTGCGGCGATCACCATCGGCTGGAAAACGGAGGATTGTCGGGCGTTCGACGCGTCATGAAGATGGTTCGAGGCTTCGCCGCGAGGGCGATGGTCAGGTTTTCGGCAAAGCCGTCCCCATTCTGGGGGGGGGGCGCCTAACAGGGGAAGCAGACGATGAGGAAAATATTGATGGTTACCGGTGCCTTGGCCGCAGCAGGCTTCGCGGCGGGCGCGTTGTTGCCGCCAAGGGCTGCTTTCGCGAGCGAGCAACTAACGATCATCTCCTGGGGGGGGAGCTACCAGGACGTGCAACTGCGTAAGTCTTTCTTCGAGCCCTTTACAAAGGCGACCGGCATCAAAATCACCGAGGACCAGTGGAACGGCGAGGTCTCGAAAGTCCGCGCCATGGTCCAGACCAACACCGTCAACTGGGACGTGCTCGACGTGGGTGTCGGCATCGGGGAGCTTTGCTCTCACGGACTCGTCGAGACGCTCAACTGGAATAGGCTGGGCCTTGACCGGACGAAATTCTTGGGGGACGACAAGACGCTAGATTGCGGGGTGCCGCATCATGCATCCTCCACAGTCATCGCCTATGATAGAACTAAGCTAAAGAATGGGCCGAAGACCATTGCCGACTTCTTCGACTTACAAAAATTCCCAGGGAAGCGCGCAATGCAAAAGGGTCCAACTTCCAATCTGGAATGGGCACTTGTCGCCGATGGCGTGCTCATCAAGGACGTCTATAAGGTTCTCGCCACGCCAGCAGGCGTCGATCGTGCTTTCAAGAAGCTCGACACTATCAAAAAGGATGTCATCTGGTGGACGGCCGGCACGCAGCCCGCGCAGTTGCTGGGGAACGGCCAGGTCGTCATGTCCACTGCGTGGTCCGGTAGCATCAACAACGCCGTGAAGGAATCTGGCCTACCTTTGGAGATTATGTGGGACGCCCAGATGTTGAGCTTGGACTTCTGGGTGATTCCCAAGGGGGCTCGGCATCTGGACGAGGCCTATAAATTCCTCGCCTTCGGCGGTTCGCCCAAACCGCAGGCTGACATGACGCGCTACGGAAACAATGGTCCCGCTAACAAGGATGCGATGGCGCTCGTCGATCCGACGATCGGGCCCAACCTTACCACTTCGCCCGCTCACATGGCTAATAGTCTGGAGTTTGACTACTCCTTCTGGGGCGACAAAAGAGATGAACTGAACCAGCGGTTTACGGCTTGGGTAGTGCAGCAATAGCAAGGAGCGGCGAGGCGGACTTCAGTTCTCCTCGCCATTTCGAACGGACATTCTGAGAGAGACAATTGAGGAGTCGATGGTGACAATGGCCGTCCAAGTCGCCGGCAACGCCGAAGTCCATATTCCGTTGCGAATCAACCTGCAGCGGGTCGAGGCTCGGCGCAAGCTGAGGGCATTCGCCCTCGCGGTGCCACTCCTGCTGTTTATCTTGATTACCTTTATCTTTCCGATCGCCCGGATGATGTTCGACGCGGTTCATGACAATACGCTGTTGAAGCTGATGCCGCAAACCGCGGCAGCGCTCAGCGCTTGGGACGGCAAGGATCTCCCCAGCGAGGGCGCCTATGCCGCTCTCGCTGCGGATCTCAAGCACGCTTGGGCGCAAAAAACGGCGGGCACGATCGGAAAGCGGATTAACTTCGAACTGCCGGGCGCAGCCAGCCAAGTAGCGTCGAGCGCTCGGGAGGCGAATGCGCTTTCCACCGGCCCCTACAAAGCGGCGCTGATCGAAATCAATCCGATCTGGGCTCAGCCCGAGGTGTGGGCCGTGCTGAAGCGCGGAGGTTCGTCCTACACGCCCTCTTACCTGTTACGTTCGGTCGATTATCAATACGGCCCCGACAGCCAGATCGTCGCCTTGCCGACGGATAGCGCGATCTTCCGTGACGTCTTCCTGCGCACGTTCGGCATCAGCATCGGCGTAACCGCCATCACCTTATTGCTGGGCTTCCCATTAGCCTATCTCCTGGCGACGTTGCCATCTAGGGTCAGCAACTTGCTGATGACGCTTGTGGTGCTGCCGTTCTGGACCTCTCTGCTGGTGCGCACCACGGCCTGGGTTGTGCTGCTTCAGTCTAACGGGGTAGTCAACGATGTGTTAATGACGTTGCATATCATATCGCAACCCGCTGAGCTCATTTTCAATCGGGTTGGCACGATAGTGGCCATGACGCATATCCAACTGCCGCTCACGTTGCTGCCAATCTACAGCGTCATGAAAACGATCTCGCCCAACTATGTCCGCGCTGCCCGCTCGCTTGGTGCCGGCCCATTCTACGGATTTTGGAAGGTTTATTTTCCTCAGACGATACCTGGGATCGCCGCCGGCTGCCTCCTAACCTTCATCCTTTGTCTGGGCTACTACCTCACGCCTGCGCTGGTTGGCGGGCCGTCCGACCAGATGATCGCCTACTTCATCGCACGATACACGAACGAGGAGCTCAACTGGGGTATGGCTTCAGCCCTTGGCGCTATCCTGCTCACCGCGACTCTGCTGCTCTACTATGTGTACAATAAGCTGGTCGGCGTCGATCAGCTCAAGATGGGTTGAGAATGATGGCCGCTTTCCCTTATGCTTCTCCGATCGAAAAGGGCTGGCGCTATCTGCATCGGCTGATTTGCGGGATGGTGATACTGTTTCTGATCGGGCCAATCCTGACGGTACTTCCGCTCTCCTTCAATTCTATCCCCTTCTTCGCATATCCGATGCAAGGGTTTACGTTGCGCTGGTACCAGGAGTTCTTCCTAGCTGAGCGTTGGCAGACCGGGCTGCACAACTCGGTCTTCATCGCCATATCAGTTACACTGCTCTCAACCATTCTGGGCACTCTTGCCGCGCTTGGACTCAGCCGCCCGCACTTCCCTTGCCGCGCGGCGGTCACGAGCATATTGATCTCGCCCATGATCGTCCCGGTCATAATCACCGCTGTAGCCGTGTATTTCTTCTATGCCGATGTCGGACTGCTCAATAGCTATATTGGATTGATCCTGGCCCACACCACGCTGGCCACTCCGTTCGTCGTGATCACAGTGACCGCAACTCTCATAGGATTCGATCACTCGCTCACTCGCGCGGCTGCTGGGCTCGGCGCGCCGCCGATTACGGTTTTCTTCAAGATCACTCTGCCTCTGATATTTCCGGGCATGATCTCCGGTGCGCTCTTGGCGTTCCTCACCTCCTTTGACGAGGTAGTGGTCGCCCTTTTCGTCGCTGGCCCCGAGCAGCGTACTCTACCGAAGGTCATGTTCGCAGGCGTCCGCGAGTATTTGAGTCCGACCATTATTGCCGCTGCCACTGTGCTCATTGTGTTCTCCATCGCCATGCTGGCTGCGATCGAACTGCTGCGCCGACGCTCGGAACGGCTGCGCGGCATCCGCAACAACTGACAGTTCCTGTCGCATGTGAGACCTGTCGCCACCGAACCAAATCTAGTGAATTTGCCTAACGTCGAGATGCATCGTGGGCCCACAGGTCTGCCATCGGGATCGCGTGGGCGATCCATTGGCCGACACCGAGAAAGCGCACCTCTCGAACTGGCACGGAGCGCGGACTACAAGGAGATGGAGATTATGAAGAACATGACGCCTGCCACTGGCGTGCCAGCCCGCAGCGAATTGCCAGATCCGGCCACGTGCCGCCATCCGCGTAATCCCGGCGCTCCATTAATTCCACGAGAGGACTGGATTAAAGAGCCTTGGAGCAGCTGGACTTACCTCCACACCAGCGAAATGATGCCAACGGCGCCGATATGGCGGGGACCAGGCCCGGTGCGGCCGCTGCCAGAGTCAGTTCAGCCTCTTGGACAGGTGATGATCAATCTTGAAGACGGCAAAGTTTCTGTCGACGACTTCCTTGCGCGAAGTGCCACAGACGGCTTCTTGGTTTTACATAGGGGACAGATTGTCTTTGAGCGCTATTTCAATCACTTCGCCCCTCATACACATCATCTAGTGATGTCCGTGACGAAATCGTTTACGGGGACGCTCGCCGGCATCCTGGCAGACAAGGGTTTAATTGATGTTCAGCGACCGGTTACGCACTATCTGCCGGAGCTTGAGGCGACCGCCTACAAAGGAGCAACGGTGCAGCAGCTTCTCGACATGGCAAGTGGTGTCACTTTTGATGCTACGCCCTTATGGAATTCGGTCTGGCACCATCAGCAGAAGCCGGGGTGGCCGCGAACCTATTGGGAGGCGATCCTGTCCCTCGACAAATCAGAGCGGCCACACGGCGCCGCCTTCAAGTACCGCGACATCGAAACGGACGTGGTGGCTTTCATACTGCAGCGGGCATCCGGAAGGTTGCTTGCCGATTTGATCAGTGACGAGATCTGGGCACCAATGGGCGCCGAACGCGATGCCTATATCGTCGTCGACGAAAGCGGCTTCGGAACTTCCGCGAGTGGATTGTGCGCGACGATGCGTGACTTAGGCCGGTTCGCCCAATTGTTGGTGGAAGGCGGCGCTTTTGCAGGGCGCCATATTATTCCGCGCAACTGGATAGAAGAAACTCGGCACGGCAGAGGCTGGCGCTTTGGAAGTTATGAGGAATGCGGGCAAACGGGCTACCACAACTTTTGGTGGATCGACAATTCTAGCCGCGGCGCCTTGTTAGCGCACGGCTATGGAGGGCAAGTCATTTATGTCGATCCGAATGCTGAACTCGCGGCAGTCAAGCTTTCGTATCATCTCGGCAGGCCACGTAGTGAAGTTGGGAGCGTCGTGATGCCTGCGATCCGTGCTGCGTTAGGTCGGAACTGATCCTCCAGAACGCGTTCCCGGACACCACAAGTATTGCCTGGAGATGCGCTATGCCAGGGGATACCACGCGGCTGGCGCAGCGGTGTAGTGTGACGCCCTCGCGTGCCAAGCTGACCTCAGGTCGCGATCGCGGGCGAGCAAGAATTGCTGGTCTTTGAGACGAATGGCCGGCTGCTGCACTGAAAACGAGGACCGAGCGAAGCGAAGCAGTCTCCGTATTTCGAGTTCCCGCCAAAATGGTTGTCGGTCGCCGCTTGCGGTCTGTTTGGCATGGATTGCGTCGACCCGCTATCCGGCCGTTATCAGGGCCGGAACGCAGAAACCGCATCGCATGCTTCCAATGGAAGCCTGTAACCGCTAGGAGCTCGTCGAGAATGCGACCCTTCTCGACTCGGCTCGGCATTCCGTAAGCCCATGCCAAAACAGACTTCAGTTCCGTGCGCGTCGCCATGCTTAACCGCCTCGTCGCCGCCTCTGAGCTCTGTGGCGTTGGGAGCAATTTACCTGAGGCAACAACTCAGCGTTCAGGAGCATTCCTGACGAGGCAATGCGGGGTCAACAACGCGTGTCGGGTCATTCTCGGTGCGAGCTGCCGCGCGTTGTTCGACGAGATCTATCGCTCGGCGCACAAGCCGCTGCCGGCCAAGCGCTACGTCTTTGCCGAGTAGAGGAATGCGGGATGGAGCTCGACCACGTTGCGATCGGAAAGCACTGCTACTCGGTGTCCCCACCGATTGCTACGCGAGACGGCTGTGCCACGCATCACGGCCCACGCAAGTCTTTCACCACGGCAATCGCCTTGCAGCCTATGACGCTCTTCGAACCACAAGCATACGACCCGAGCACGTCGGCGCAGATCGCGCGGAGTGTTCGCAACCCAAGCAAAGATTTTGCGCCTGTGTCGGCATCTACGGCTTGCCAAGGTAACATGGCCGCGAGTGCCGCGTGCCGCCGTGCGCTTGAGACCGGCGCGCTTTTCTACAGTACAGTCAGCTAGATCCTCAAGAACAATCTCGATCGCCAACAGACCCAGAACCCCCCCGGCCGGGACGAAGATAGCGACTGTCTGTCCGTGGTGAACGCCTGGCCGCCACATCATGCTATCAGAGGGAGCGGTGAGCCTATCTAGATACGCGTGGTTCGCCAGATGACGACCACTGGCCGTGTAACGGCTTCACCGGATCCACCGTCCCGGCGACGCACCTTCGGGCACCGAGCTTCAGTTCACCCCGGTTGCGTTCTTGATCTCCTCCACGTTTTCTATGCTGCGATCGGGCCGGCGTCAGTCCACCGCCGATCCAGATCCGATGCAGGATCACTGCGAGCTTGCGTGCCAGGGCGACCTTTGCGCGCTTTGAGCCTCGCCGCGTGGCGACATCCATCCCCCACCGCTTGAGTTTTGAGAACCGCATGATGCGTGACAGCAGGACGTTGGCGCCTCATAAAAACACCGTGCGCACTATCTCGTCTCCGGCCAGCGTGAATCCGCCCCTGACATCTTTTTCTCCTGATTGGTAATTTCTTCGGCGTGAGCCCGAACAGCGCGCCCGCCGCCTGAGAGTTTACGATGCCACGAGGATCATCAATCGCCGATTTGTAGGTAACCGCCACCAGGGGACCAACGCCCGGCACTGTCATGAGCCGGCGACAAACCGCATCGTCACGCAGAATTGCCAGCACAGCCTTGTGTAGCCTTCCGTACTCCGCCTTCAAGGCCGATCGTGCCGAAAGCATCGCTGACGCGATGCGCTCCCAACGTCGCTTGCCCCGCAACTAACTCTCGAATTCGCGCTTCAAATCCCTCCGCGTCACCAGGCCAACCTTCAGCCCAAAGCCACGCAAGATCCCGCGGATACTAAACTCCACGTCGATCAGCCGCCCGAGAAGCTGTTTGCGTGCGATCAGGAGGGCTCGACTGCCGCAGGGCTGACTTAGCGTACTCCCAATGTCGGTAGGTGCGTGTATCTCTCCGCCTGTTAATGTTAATTCCGTATCCGCACGTGCGTCGATCGGTGTTCACCGCGGGGAGGCAAGCCGTGGCGCACGATCTGTCCCCGCAGCTGGATCGATGGTGTAGTCGGTCGGCATCGGCGCCGTTGCTGGACACCAGCAGTGTCGGTCGCGGCTTGCTTCTCCCCGCTCTGCTGCGTCGCGACGATCACGTAGCTGCTCGGACCACCACAAACTGGCCGCGAGAGCGCGGACCTTCTGCGTAAGCGAGGCCAATACTTCAGCGTTCTCGAGGTTGGGGAATGGAACAACAGGCCGGCCATTCGCAATACTCGGCGTTGCGTCAACCACTCGAAGCCAATCCTGGCTACCCCTGCTAGGAGTGATGCATCCGGCTTGCCACGCCGCTAGAAGGCCATCAGAAATGCGTCCGTCACGAGAACCGGTCGATCACTGCTGTGACATAGAGCCAACCTTCGGCCGTCCAGGCAGGTGAAGCCCGGCGATCCACTTCTGCTTCGGCCGCTCCGCAGCGAACTGTGTCCGTCCAGGAGGTTCGCTGGCAACCTCTCGAGGGGTCGATCACCGTCATCCTTCGGTAAACGTCGACGTCGCGGTCGCGCCCGCAATGGCATCCTCCGTTCAATGGTGAGCAGGAGGGACAAGTTATGTAGAGGATACCAAAGTGTTGTTTCTGTCCGGCGCAGACGTGCAACGGCCTCCATAGTTGCTTTCAATATCCCGGCCTTCAGCTTGGCGCCCTCACGGCGCTCCGCTCGATCTCATACCGCTTCGCTTCGTTTGCCCGTGACCGGAAAGAGCTTGCGACTGATCGGAGCCGAGCTTCTTCACGCATGCGCAGAGCATTCTGATAAATGTGCAAGTCACGTCCACTTCCGCCATCGACACCCCAAGTTCCCAGATCAGCTTGACAGCCTGGACGTTGAACTCGCGAGTGAGCTCCCATCTCGTCACTCCGGATTCATGAAACCATCAAACCTCAGCAGCTCAAGACGACCATTACGCTATCAAGCCCGCTGAAGGATGCTCATTGTAAGATGGTGAGCGAAACCATCGCTCGGTAATTGCCGGAAAAGCATACCTTGCACTGATGCACGTGCGTCGACCATGAGGATCGCCATCGGTGCAGGAACATAGAGCAGTCGTTCGAGCTCGGCAGAGGCTATCGGCGTCATATAGGGCTCCAGCACAAGGCATGTCTGATTGGCTACGACACGACGAAATCCAACGATCGCAGGGTCATCAAATGCGAGACTGCTAACCACATGTGTTCGCCAGGCGAGCCGCGAGGGATTTCTTCGACTGGCACGCCGATTGCTGGGTTGAGGACTGCGCAGCCAAACGCTCGCAGGGGCACTGTCACCAAGGGTCCGAATGATGGTGCTCGATGCGCTAAAGCGATGTACGCTCGCACGCCAATATCGGCGAGGTCACAAACTTGTCGGTTGCCCTTGCGCGGCGGCTAAAGGAGAAGATGGAGATGCTCCGAGAAGTGTTCATCACCTGTGCGATTACAGGAGGGGGATCGAATGTGGACCGGAGCCCATATGTGCCCGTGAGCCCAGAGGCAATCGCAGATTCGGCGATTGAGGCCGCACGAGCAGGAGCGGCGGCGGTGCACATTCACGTTCGTGATCACAAGACCCGTCGGGGCGTGCTAAATCTTGCGCTCTATCGGGAAGTGGTGCAGCGCATTCGGAGGTCGGACGTAAATCCGGTTATCAACCTGACTACAGCGAATGGGGGCGACCTCGTGCTGGCTGGGCCTGACTCTCCACTACCACCGGACCCGGTGACGGACATGGTGGGTGCGCTTGACCGACTGGCACACGTGGAAGATCTACGCCCCGAAATCTGCACCCTCGATTGCGGCTCGATGAACGGCAAGTCCAACGGCGAGTACATTATGGTCAATAGCGCCGGAATGCTGCGCGCGATGGCAAGACGCATTCAAGAGCTTGGAGTGCATCCTGAGCTCGAGGTGTTTGATACCGGTCATCTGCAATTGGCTAACGACCTTGTTAAAGAGGGGCTGATTAGGGATCCGCCGCTGATCCAGCTGTGCATGGGCATTGGCTACGGCGCGCCGAACGACTTGACCACGCTGACGGCGATGGTGCACCAGCTCCCGCCGGGCGCCGTCTATTCCGCCTTCTCGGTGGGGCCAATGCAGCTTCCATATGCTGCGTTGGCCCCTTTGTGCGGCGCGAACGTGCGGGTGGGATTAGAAGACAACCTCTATCTATCCCGCGGGCGGCTGGCAACTAATGCCCAGCTCGTGCAACGGGCGATTGAGATCCTCGATTGGATCGGGGTGCGGGTGCTTAGCCCGAGCCAGCTGCGCGAGAAGCTCAAACTCAACGTTCATGCCCGAGAGGCAAAGCATGTTTAGAAACTTGAAAATTGCGCACAAGGGGCCCGCGGGGCGCGGCGGATGTCGCGGAAAGAGCCGATGACACTCGTCGAACCCTCGGCGGACGCGGTGCGCGCGTGTGGGCTCGTGAGCAGTCCGCGGCGAAGCGCCTAGACGTTAAGCAGATGGTGTGTCGCGACAAACTGTGGTGGTTAGTACACGCTCGAGAGGTAAGTCTCGAAATTATCGCCAGTCACTGCGTTAGGGTCCTCCCGCCGGCCGCCAACGCCAACGAGAGGCGCATTTATTCACAATCAATCGCGAGAGTGACGACTGGTGGCGGCCCAGGGGCGAACAAGGTCTCATTCACCTCGACGTCCATAAAGGAGTGGCGCGCCTGCTTCTATTCGATGATAGAAAGAGGGAACGATGAAGGAAGAATTCTGTGCGGTCGTAACGGGGGCGGCGTCCGGGCTCGGAGCGGCGACGGCAGGCCTCTTGGCCGAAGGAGGCGCGCGCATAATTGTTAACTACTCAAAGAGCTGGAACGAAGCCGAGGCTACGTGTGAAGTCTGCCGGAAGGCGGGTGCGGCCGAGGTCGTCGTGGTGCAAGGCGATGTCTCTCGCGATGACGATTGCAAGAAGATCGTCGCAGCTGCCGCACCCTGGGGCCGGCTCGACCTCCTCGTCAACAATGCTGGCATCACAAAGTATGTGCCGTGTCACGATCTTGACGGGCTCTCCGCGGACGATTTTCAACGCATCTATGCCGTCAATACCATCGGGCCATACCAAATGATCCGAGCAGCACGCTCGCTACTGCAAGCCGGCGCAGACGCCAGCGGACGGCCAACCGCCGTCGTGAACGTCTCCTCAGTAGCCGGCATCAACGGTGACGGTTCGTCGGTCGCGTACTCAGCGAGCAAGGGTGCGCTGAATGCCATGACACTGTCCCTGGCGCGAGCCCTGGCGCCTTCCATTCGCGTCAATACCGTTTGTCCGGGGTATATCGATACGAGATGGTTCACTAAGCTGAGAGGCGAGCCGGGTGCCCGACAGGTGCGCGATTCTGTTGTGGCGCGTGTGCCGCTCAAGGTCGTCTCGTCCGCAAAGGACATCGCGCAGCTCGTCTGCTTCCTCGCAAGCCCGGCATCGAGTAACATGACCGGTGAATGTGTGCGTATGGACGCCGGCATGCATCTAATATTGTGACGAAGCGAAGAGTCTTGTTCGGGCTTATCCCTCTACGCACTTTTGCGTGCGCCTCGATGTGAATGAGCTCGGCATGATCCGTGATGTGCGAGCGAAAGCAATGTCGCCTGCCCCCAAGCCCGGAGCATGCCCCGGGTACTGCCGGCTTGCAGATGAAGGGCAGGTCTAGTGGTCGCGACGATTAAGCCGCGCCCCTGCTTATTACAGATTAAAGCTAACAATGGCACATTGCGATCCATGAGGTTCCGGATTGCGCGCTCGCATCTGCAACTGGTCGTTCGGACAAAACGGGCCTCCGAGGCTGGTTGATACTGTCCGCCTCAAGGACCGACGGAAAGCCAGTTGCAGAGCTTGAGGCGACGCCCCTGATCCCACCCGGTCTGATCAGAATCCTCAGTCCGTTGCAATCCGCCCCGCGATGCGGTGGACCTCGCGGCTGATGGTTGACGGAAATCGTCCCAAGTGGCGCGCGATAGACCGCAACAAACGAGCAGCGCGTTCTGAACCTTCTGAGATCTCCTCCGATTCAGAAAGGCTTAGTGCCTATTTGGCGGCTTCTATCCGCAGGACGGATGCAGCAGGTCAGCGAGGTCACCGAGAAGATCCGCGAGGACTCTCACTCAAATCGGTGTTCGATCGCACTCGCCCACGAACATCCCAGATCTTGCATAGCTGGGCCTCCGGCAAATGTGACCTCGCTGATTATGTTCACACTTCGGTTAGAGCGCAGCGCTGACCCATTGGACGCGCCCTCCCATTCTACCGCAAACAAAATGCACGATCGTTTTCGAAAGACTCGGTTGGAGGCCCTTGGAGGGCGAGTCTGATTTCACGCGCTCGCAGAAGGTACGCCGCAGCCTACTAGCGCCTTAGGGACGCTGACGCTCTTACGAGGTAATCCGACTAGAGCAGGTAGTACCCCGATCGCAATTAGTACTTTAAATTCATCAGGGGCAATGAAACCGCTGATCACGAGAAGCAACTCACGGGACGACCGATTGCGGTAAGGAGTCAAGCAACGTTAAGGGGCGAAACCTCTCTCGCTGGGCGTGAGGTACCCAACAAACGTTCCCGCCAAATGTCGTGTCAGCAAGAAAAGGATCGCACGATTACACAGACCGCACCACCCCAAAAAGCGTCAACAGCATCGTTTTCCGCCCTTCGACGTCAGTGCGAGGACGCAGCCGTGTGCCGCGCTCGAGATCGACCTGGTGACGTTGGCCTGGTTACGCTCGTGTAGTTCGCAACGCCTGGCACTCTTCTGGTGATCGACAACTGAGTGAGCTATCGCACCGAAAATCTGCGGCTCGTTGATCGGTTTGTCTTTTGTCCCTCTTATCCAAAAGGTTTATAAGTATGCTGCCGAAACAAAGGAAGCTGCGAGAGCGCGTCTCAAACGCGTTGCGCAAAATCGAGACGCTGGAATGTTCATATCAGGACATCACGGTCGGACAGCTTGTTTCGATGCGGGCGAGAACGGATGGCTCAACAACAGCAATCGATGTATTCGGGCGCGGCGAGCGCGCGACCTACTCTGAGATGGACCGTTTGTCCAACAGATATGCGCATGCGCTGCGAGCGTTTGGCGTACGAAAGCGCGATCGCATTGGGGTGATGCTGCCAAATCGTATCGCATTTCCGATCGTTTGGTTCGCGATCGCCAAGCTCGGTGCCGTCATGGTACCGATCAACATGCGCTACACGCCAAGGGAGATCAATTACGTTCTCGGCGACACACAGGCTAGGTTCGCTATTATAGACGAGTCCGTAACGGCTGTGTTCTCCGCGATGGAGCCTTGGCCGCAAGACCTCGCCAAAGAGCGAGTAATTCTCATTGGACAGTCTTTCGACGGAAGGGCCACTTCCCTCGACGAGTTACTCAAGGGCGCCGACGACTCTATTGTGGAGGAGGATGTCCGGCCCGACGACCTCTTGAACATTCAATATACCTCGGGAACAACAGGCTTTCCGAAGGGCTGCATGTTGACGCACGACTACTGGGGCGTGACTGCCTTTCAAGCGCAATGCGGGGACGAGCAGCGATACCAAAGGTATATTTCTATACAGCCTTTCTTCTATGGTGATCCGCAAGTACATCTTCTGAAGTCTTATCGGCAGGCGGGCACCCTCTACCTGGCTCCATCAATGAGTTCGACGCGCTTCATCGATTGGATCAGGCAGTATAGGATCGAATGGTGCTTTTTTCCTGAACTGATAGCGCGCCAGGCCGAGGCCACCAATGATGAAGATGGCGCAACGTGCTTGAAACAGGCTTTGACGTGGGGCTGTAGTCCTGATACGCAACGCAAACTGCGGAAACGGTTTCGTGTGCGAACCCAAGATGCCTACGGGATGACGGAAATTGGGTTCGGCACACAAATGCCGAACGACCTTGATGAGATGGCCGACTCCGGTTCGGTGGGGATTCGTGCACCGTTTCGGAATCTTCGACTGATGAACTGCGATGGCACACCTACAGCAGTTGGTGAAGTCGGTGAGCTGTGGGTGAGTGGTCGTGGAATCCTCAAAGGTTATTGGAATAGGCCGGAAGCGAACGCCTCATTCAAGGACGGGTGGTTCAGGACGGGCGACTTGTTACGGCGCGATGACCTGGGCTTTTATTGGCTGGTAGGCCGCACGAAGGACATGATTCGACGTTCAGGCGAGAACATTGCCGCGCGCGAGGTAGAGGCCGTCATTCGCGAGATTCCTGAGATCGCTGATGTGGCCGCCGTGCCTGTTCCTGATGCCAAGCGCGGTGAGGAGGTCAAGATTTACGTGGAGTTGAAAGAAGGTCTTACACCAGGCGATTTGCCCGTCGATCGTATTCTCGAACATGTTCGTATTAGTCTCGCCGTGTTCAAGGTGCCGCGGTATATCGCCTTTACTCCGGTTCTTCCTAGAACCAGCTCCAGCAATAAAGTGCTCAAGCGTGAGTTGATGGCCGTGAGCAATCCGCTTGCTGGCGCCTACGACGTTGAGGAGAAGCGCTGGCGCTGAGGCGTACTCTTCATCGTAGCCCAAGAAAACGCGACAATTGTGCAACGCTTGTAGCGGTGTACGTTTTGCATCGTCGTCGAGCAGGAGTTCCCTTTCGTTGCCACTCAAGGACAGTCCTGCATTGCCAAAGGTGCGAGGTAGTGCGCCCCGTCGACTGATGGACTATTTATATGCGCGCGAGAGGGGTGCGACTGCGGCTCTCGCCCCGGATTTGCGTCCGGTACCTAAAGAGCGCACGCAAGGCACTCCGTTCACCTACAAGACCGTCAAGTCTTGATGCGGCACGCGAGCTGGGACTGCATCGGTCGTGTCGCAGCAAGTGGTGACACAGGACGAGTGCGGTGGCTTCGAAGGTCGGCGCATGCGTGGCCGGCGTCTCCATCGCGCCTACGCTGAGACGGTCATCGCGCGCTTCGCCTCGCAGGAGATGGCGACGCGGCCGACTCACCGACCTGATACCGGGCCGCAGCTGCTGACACAGGCTAGGGTGCATGCTGCACGCGTTACTAGCCCAATGAAAGCGATAGGGCTCAAGGCTTGATGGGATCGGGCGATCTGTTCCGGGCCGGGCTGGACCAGATCATCAAGATGAAGCACGAGCTGGTTCAGCTCGCCGGCAAGGTCGATTGGGACTGGATCGACGGCGAGATCGCGCCGCTCTACGAGAATGGTCGGCCCGGGATCGCGACGCGCTTCATGATCGGGCTGTTGCTGCTGCACATTACGGGCTGTCCGATGAGGGGGTGTGCGAGCGCTGGGTCTATGACCTATATTTCCAGTACTTCACCGGCGAAGAGTTCTTCCAGCACGCATTCCCGCACGAGCGCTCGGGCCTGAGCCACTGGCGCAAGCGGCTCGGGACAAGCTGCAGCTGTTGCTGGCCGAGAGCTTGCAGGTGGCACATGAGGCCGGCGCGTTACGCAGCCAGGACTCAAGCGGGTCACAGTCGATACCACCGTGCAGCCGAAGGCGATTACTTTCCCGACCGATGCCAAGCTCTTGGCACGCGGCGATCAAGGGGCTCAACCGTCTGGCGAGGAAGCACGGGGTCAAGCTGCGGCAGTCCTATCTTCGCATTGCCAAAAAAAGCGGCAATGATGGTGGGACGCTACGCCATGCCAAGCAATTCAAGCGGCATCAGCGGCAGTTGCGCATCCTGCGCAGCCGGCTGGGCAGGATCATCCGCGATATCCGCCGCAAGATCGAAGGTGAGGCTGTGCTTGAGAACACGTTCGCCCTCCCGCTCAGCCAGGCCTCGCAGATCCGCCCGCCGCAGCAGCTCCAGCGCGGCTTCAGCTTTATTCCTTCCACGCCCCGGTGGAGTGCATCGGCAAGGGCAAAGCAGCCGCGCCTTACGAGTTAATGGCATGGACCACGCCCGCTCTCAGCGGCAACATAGAGCCCCGGCAAGAGAAGGAGCGCGTACCATGTCCCATACGAATATTGTCACGATCGGAATCGATCTCAGGCAAGAACCCATTCCATGTGATGGGGTTCGATGCCACGGGTGCAATCATCCTACGCAAGAAGCGATCGAGAAATCAGCCTGAGCAGTCGGTGGCCAATGTTCCGCCGTGCCTGATCGGAATGGACGGCTGTGGCAGGAGCACACCACCTTGGTCGCAAGCTCGAGAAATTCGGCCATCAAGTACGGCTCTTGCCGGCACAGTATGTGAAGCCATACCTCAAGGGTCACAAAAATGACTTCCGTGATGCCGAAGCCATCGTAGAGGCGGCGCAGCGCCCGACCATTCGTTTCGTCCCGTTGAAATCGGCCGAGCAACTTGACCTGCAGGCGCTGCACAGAGTTCACAGTCGATTGGTGACACAGAGAACCGCGGTCATTAATCAAATCCGAGGTCTTTTTTGCTTGAGCGAGGGCTGCCAGTCCGGCGGGGAGGAGCGGCAGCAACTCCGATTGGCACTTCCACAGATTCTCTCGATGCTCTCGGATAACTTGTCGCCTCGAGTGGTTCGGCTCATTCAAGACCTGGCCGAAGACTGACGCTTTCTCGAGCGGCGGGTCGCATCGATCACGAAGGAAATCGACGAACTCGCTGATCAAGACGCACACTGTCGCCGCCTGATGAGTGCGCCGGGTGTCGGACCAATCATCTCAAGTGCGATGATCGCCGCGATCGGAACTGGTGATGCCTTCCATAGGGGCCGCGACTTTGCAGCATGGCTTGGCATCGTACCGAAACAGATCTCGACCGGCGATCGAATCATTCTCGGCCGCATATCGAAGCCTGGCAACCGGTGCCTGCGAACGCTGCTCATTCAAGGAGCCAGAGCCGTACTTAAGAATTGGCCCATGCATGGCTTCGGAGCCTGGTTGGAAGCAGCATCCAAGCGGCTTCACTCGAATGTACTGGTTGTCGCCCTGGCCGCAAAACTCGCGCGCCTAGCCTGGAGCATGCTCGCAAAGGGCCGTGATTACGACGCCAACTTCATGGGCCACGCCGCGTTGTCGACGAAGGTTTCGGGCGACACCGATGAACGCGAGTTCGATCGCCGGATCTCCGCGAGCGGCATTCTCGCCCGGGCTTCCGCGACCGTCTCTCTGTTGGTCTGGAAGTCGAATGTGTTAGAGTTCAGCAGCGAGGCGGAGGGCGAAGTGCCCGGATTGGCGCCCAGTCTCGGCCCGCGTTCAAACTGTAGAGCTCCGGTTGAGCGCGCGGAGGTCATCGACGAATCATACCCTTGTTTCAATCGCATTGATCCAACGGGCCTCTTTTGATCGCTGCTGTTATCACGATCCAAGTTCTCTGCTACGCAGCCGAGCGGTTCAATCAATCGCGCTCCTTTGGCGGCCAGTAGTCGCGGGGCGCGCTGACCTTGCCCCCGGGGCTTAATCCAGTTTGAAGTTCGTTCTGGCCCACGACGAGGACCAGAGCATGAAGCGTAGCCGCTTCACGGAAGAGCAGATTATCGGGATCTTGAAGGAGCACGAGGCCGGGGTGTCGGTCGCCGATCTATGCCGCAAGCACGGCGTGAGCGACGCCAGCATCTACAAATGGAAGGCCAAGTACGGCGGGATGG
>Ga0214543_1003185_pt1 | contig 32050 bp, 10 predicted proteins | sample CNSS2metaG_FD_160094 | JGI IMG/M metagenome (GOLD analysis project Ga0214543, IMG submission 160094) | Root nodule microbial communities from cowpea collected in UCLA plant growth center, Los Angeles, California, USA - CNSS2 | ecosystem: Host-associated > Plants > Roots > Nodule | place: USA... | reverse complement strand
TAAATTTTTAAAAAAAATATATTTTATATATATATATATATATATATATATATATATATATATATATATATATATATATATATATATATATGTGTGTGTGTGTGTGTGTGTGTGTGTATTTTATTATTTTAATATAAATAAAAATGAATTTAATAGAAAAATATTAAACTAAAAAAAATTAAAATAAAGAATATAACAACAATAAAATGAAATGAAAATTAGTTAACTAATTTTATACACGCGGGATTCCTTCCTATCTGTGAGATTTTTATGTCCGCGAATATCCTTATTGGTATTCGTGGATATTTTTATATTTTATTTTTATAAAAAATTAAATAAAATACTTAAAACAAATATCTAAAATATAAATTTAAATAAAAATAATTTAACTTTCTTATTATAATTATTTTTTATAAGTCTAGAGCGCTTAAGTATTTTTGATGTGTTAAGAATGTGTGTGGTTGACTCTGAAGAGATACATGAAAGAAAGAAAAAAAATATTTATTAGAGATATTATGATTGAACTTTAAATTGCTTCATGCGTTCAGAGGGATAAGGGCGGGCGCAGCGATAGAAATGCGATAGGAATGGTAAAAATATTATGTCTACGGATACATGTTAATAAAATCTATGTTGAATAGTCAGTACATATGAATATTGATTATTTGCATGAAGTCGATATTTTAATATTAGTTTATAAATGGTTTGAGTCTGGATATCATGTTTGCATCTATAGATATAAGTTATTTGAAAAAATTAAAATTAAAATTTAATTTTTATTTTATTAAGTTAAATTTAATTTATATTTTATTAGTTTAAATTTAATTAAAATTAAAATTAAAATTTAATTTATATTATTTTATATTATATTTTTTAATTTTATTATAAAAATGTATAAATTTCTTTTTTTAAGTATTTACGAGTGTCTACATATACATGTTGAAAAATTAGTGTGTATTTTTAAATGGCTACCCAGCAAGTAACAAGATGGATAACAAGTGAATTTTGTTGTTGTGGGTTAGGTAATGTGTAAGCACTATCCGTGTCCGAATCGACTTAGTATGTTGCTATCCCCAATAGGTGCATACTGTACTATGGTACAATATTACTTTCTGTTTGGAATAGAGGTGCAAAGCATGTTACGAATGAAAACTTTGTCTATTCAAGAAGCAGATGTTGAGTTATAAGGTGTCATGTCACTACATTCTCTTTTATTAAGCTTTCATTTTGTTCTCTCTTTTCTTTTGAATCTTTTCTCTTGGAATTCTAGTGTGGTGTGAGGACTTGAAGAAGCTCTTAGAAGAGAGCATACATTTCAACTATTGAAGACCTAACAGTTACAAAAAGCTTTGTTAAGGTGAGGGAAGCTAACCCTGTCTGAATTTTTTTGTTGATGTGTTAATGTTTCTTGTGGCATATTAAAGTTCATGGTTATATGTATCATTTTATATATATGGATAAAATGTTTGAATGAATCCATGTACATGTTGGTGGTGCATGCACATGATCTGGTCTAAAATAAGAGGATAATGTGGTTGTGTCGAGTAGAGTCCAGAAAAGGAAGAGTCAAAATTTATTGCCTAGAAATATGTATGGTGTGATAATGACTGTCATTTAAGAACTGTCACATTGTGTGTGCATATGATGTGATTTGACTGGGGTCTACAAATGAAGTCATCCAAGCTCTGTTGGTTATTTGATTCACTTAGAAGAACATGATCAAGTGGTAAGAATTGATGGAGGTCTTTATGAGGTTAGCATGGTGTGAAATATAATCATGGCTAGACCATAAGGAATTAACCTTATCATACGTTGACAAGTTATGGTTTTGGCTGGACTAAGAACCTCGTTCAACATAGGTTGGTAGAGTCATTGGTTATGACTCAATTCTACCATGGTACATTAATGTGGTTGGAAAGGTCACTGGTTACAACTCGAATTTATCATAGGTGTGACAGGTGTAAGACTTCTATGCATATTTGATTTAATCCACACTAACCTTTCAGAAGTAGATCCATGATTCATGCATATGATAACATATTATTGCTTCTAGGAAGCTTAAATGATGACTTGATGCATGTTTCTTTGAAAATATATATCTTATTTTATAATTAGCTTATCATCTTCTTTGTGTGTCTTTTGGTTTTGTCCTACTATGACTATGTATTATATGAGAGCAGATAATAATATAGAGGTTGGAACACCATTCTGAAGGGACTAGACGCCTTCACGATTTGCAAAATCACAACTCTTTAGTTTTGTTAAGATTCAACATGTCCTATGCTTGAACCTAATGAACTTTATGTTCTTTAAGGTTATGTAATGGCTAATGACTTTCATACATTATGAATGATATTGTATCAAAAACCTCCTTTCTTATTCCTTGAGAAAGCAAACGTTTATTTTGTACCCTGAGTGTTTTGAATGATATTCATATTACCATTAAGAGTTAAATTGAACAAATATGGTGATCAGATGACCCGTAATCTATTAGACAATATAAAGTGTTAGACAACACGGATGATTAAATGACCATATTAGACAATCATAACGTTATACCATCATAAGATTTGACAACCTTTTTTTATAACTTGTTAATGTATACAATAGTAATTTGATTTTAATTATTTTTTTTGCTTTGAGGTTTATTTCTTACGATTTGCAACAAATTGCATATAATCTTTTAAAATATATATCATGTAATATATTTTTTATATATTTATAACTTTCTTATACACAAAGTATTAATCAAATGAAATTATTATATAACTTTATTTTGTAATTATGTATTTTTCCTTTTTTTATAGGTAGAAAATGAGTAGTGAAAAAAAATATATTGTAAATGAAGTTATTTTATACTAAACCGTAAATTGTACAATCAAAACTAAAAACTAATATATGAAAAAGTAAATTATAATTTATAACCATCTAATCTGAAAAACAAATTATTCAATAATAAATATTATAGAATTAAAATACGTAAAATAATCTAATTATATTAATTTAAAATATCATTTCTATTAATTAATAATTTATATTTTATGATCAAAATAACTATAGTTAATAATGATGGCTAGAAAGAAACTGCTAAAAATTGTCAACATATAAAACTAACAAATACTTTTACAATAATTAAAGGTAAACACATTCATATGGTAAGGACTAAAAGCATATTTTTTTAATTCTTAATTAAAATATATTTTAAATATTTATTGACTAAGTAAAAATTTACTATTTTCATTATTTTTTGTATATATATTTTTTTGTAAAACTAGTATAGTGTAAACTAAATAAATTATAGATACTGGCATAATTAAATATTGGTCTTTCAGATAATTTGGTCCCAGACATAAATTGGAAATCGTATCTTTGATCGAGGTTTAATACGACTTTAACGCAATTTTCAACAAACATTTTATTATTAGGTCAAATATATACCTATATATATATATATTTTTTTATTCAGAAATCTAAACCTATATCAGTTAACACGACAAGGCTTAATATTTATAAGTAAACATTTGTGCCTGAAAAACGTTACACAAACAAATTATTATTGTATTTAGACTAATATAACTTTATGTATCGTATGTAATTACCTCACAGTAGAAAACATGCACCATAGAAACACATATATTATATATATATATATATATATATATATATATATATATATATATAAAGACTGTATATATTAAAATAATAGCTACAAATATAAAAATAAATTCTTTTATTTATAATCAGTGAAAATATATGCATCACACACATGTATATTTTAAATAATTATTATTATAGTTATTATTATTATTATTATTATTATAAAATTATTATAAATAATTTTTGAAATTTTATTGTAGATAATTTTTATTTATTTTACAGTATTTTTTTATTATAAATAGTTATTTTACTTTAAGAAATTGTTAATTTTAAAAAAGAACCGTTCAAATTAAAAAAATGTCATTTAAAAGGTTAAAATAATAAAAATAATAATTTTAATTTAAAATAATAATTAATTAAAAGGAAAAAATTAGAAAAAGGAAATGTGTTCATGAAGAGTATTCTTTGTATAATAATTATGATGTAGGGTAGTGAAAATACGTGTATTGCTGACATGTGGATTCTATATATTTTGAAATTCAAAATAATGAACTTTGAAAAATATTTTTATTTCAATTGAAATCCGTTGTGTAGAATTAAAATATCATTTTACTTATTTTTTACCTAAAAGTATAAAATAAATTGTTTGTATTAAAATAATTATTGCACTCAAAACTATTTCACTTAAAAAAATCACTTAGAAAGTAATTCACCCTGCAACATATATATTGAACATTTATGAGAATAATCTAGAAGTTCGATTGAGACAAAAAGGTAGTAAAACGTCCGTGACTAAACATGAATTTATAGTTGTTTTTGTAAAAAAATTTGCATTCAAAACATGATTTCGTCGTTGACCTAAGGGTGGAAATTATAATACATATATTAGAATTTGGGTGAGAAATCAACGGTAAAAAAATTAAAAATTTAGGGGTTAAATATGTTTTTGGTCCCTCAAATTTAAGTGAATTTTAGAATTAGTCTCTCTTTGAAACTTTATACTAATTTAGTTATTCATCTTTAGAAATACGGGAATTTAGTCATTCTTACCAAATTTTGTTAAGTTTATTTGACATTTTAAACGCATTTTATGATAATATTTGAGTTAGCATTAAAGCAAAAATGTGTCAAACGGTATAAACAATTCAAATATTATCATGGAATGCTTTTCAAACGTCAGATAAATTTAACAAAATTCGACTCAAATGACTAAATTCACGTATTATTAAAGATGATGACTAACTTGGTCAAAAATTAAAGTTTTAAAGAAGAACTGATTCCAAATTTCACTAAAACTTAAAGGACCAAAAACAATTTAACTCTAATTTCAGGGCTAATTAAATTAAATTTTAATTTTTAATGCTTTTATTAAAAGATGATAGCAATATAATGTTTTGGCTTCCCAATGAGTACCGTTATCTATTAATTTATTTGCATTTGAAAATTATAAGCCATTTGAGTAAAGTTGAAGTGATCTTCCTTTCATGTTCTTTGGCATGCAACATGACTCCAAGCAGATTTTAGGAAGATTTTTCTTACTTTTTATTATTACAATAAGGTCCAATTTCAGTATCAAAGATTATAAGAAGATTTTTCTTACTTTTATTATTTTACAAGGTCCAATTTCAGCATCAAAGATTATAGGAAGATTTGTTGGGTGTGCACCAAAACTTTAATAATCTCTAAACCAAATCACAATATACTGAGCATGTGTCATGCATGAAGTAATCCACAAAACATTGTCTTATAATGTTTGCATGTATGTAGTGTTTTTTTACTTTGAAATTGTTTCTGAAAGAATTTGAACATCTCAATACTTTTTCTAGTGTTTATAATGTTATGTACCAAGCAATCCATAAAATATGGTCTTACAAAACTAGAGACAAACTCTTGTAACTTTTTTCCAACAAACAAATATATTGAATAAAAGTAATTGATTTGTCGAATTCATATACCACACAATATTTATATAAAAAAAATAAAAAATAAAAGGTTTCTAATTTAACACTTTCTTCTAATAGATGACGTTCAAACTAATTTACAATATTGATCAACCCAATAGAGACCTCAACATTGTTTAAAATAACTTATAATATCAGTCAAAATTTACACATTTTAAACTGAATTGTTCAATATAAACACAAAATTGGACTCATGCATCAATTAGAGTATAAAAAGGCGCTTTATGATATTTATTATTGATCCAAACCTAAATTTTGATTTATGTTAAAGTGAATATTTCCTCAAAATCTAATTTTAGTCTCTCTTAAAAAAATAGTATTCCTATGTTTCAATACCATATAGTAGTTGTCGTCTCTATCGACCGTACTAATATTCTGCCGTTACGATTTTATCTTTAGAATGAAAAAGTATTTAAATTCTCAATTCCTAGATGATGCAAGACTATTGGGTATATTGGTTGAGAAAGACTCCAACAAACTGATGTAGGAAAAGATGACAAGGAAGAAGATGTCTTGAAAGTATAAGAATCGAGGATTATAAATATTAAAATACAAAAAATTATAAGTTGTTCATGTTTTAAACTTACAGTATTGAAAAGATTTACAAAAAATTATAAGTGGTTCATGTTTTAAACTTACAGTATTGAAAAGATTTGTAAAAAAAGTACTACTAAAAAATTTAAATTTTATTGTTAACATTAAACTAAGAATATATCAAATAAGATAAATAATTTAAATCTTAACATAAAACATGTGTGACAAGTCAAAAAATTAAACTTAATTGAGTTAGAAAAATTATATTAATTTATTCCATAAATTTGTTGGAGACAATAACATATCAAAGTTTCAGGCAAAAGCTAATTTCAATTTCATGTTAAAGTTAATAGAAAAAACACATCTTATCAAATTTTGATTGTTATTCTATTATTCACGTGATTTAAATTATGTAAAACATTCTTCAAATTTTTATATTATTTCTTTCCTTTTCTTTATAAAATTTTCCAAACTTAAATTACTAAAACAGATTATTTCCAAATCAATAAATCTTAATTTCGATAACAAAATTTCTTATATAGATATTTTCCTAAAAAATTATTGCTTTATATTTTGGTAAATAATTATTTCTTCCAAAAATTACTTTTTTTAAATTATTATATTATATATATTTTTTCTTTTAAATTTTGTATGTATATTCTATGCAATTATTATTATTATTATTATTATTATTATTATTATTATTATTATTATTATATATAACATATCTAATGATGTGAAAATATTTTAAATTTTTTTACTTGATTAATGACAGGTCTTTAGGAAAATAATTGAAACTAATTTTTAATCTTGTTATTTTGTTATAATTAATAATTAAAATTTGATATATAAATATTAACTATTTAAGTTTAAACACTATTATTATTTTATTAACTGTTTAATATATTACAGTCTGAAATATTGTTTAACAAATAAAAATAATTAACATCTTATATTAAAATATTTATATATTTAAGACATATTTAAAGTCTAAGTTTAATAAATAAAAATATATTTAACTCTTTAATTAATATATTTTTTAGTTTTCTCTTTCTTTTAGACAACTTTTCTCTCCATACTTCCACCTTATACAATTTCGAAATCTAAAATTACTTTCAAAAATTGAAGAAATTTAAAAGAAAAATTTCCAAATTGTAAAATTCAAAAGTTATTTGACTTCCAAAATATACAATTTAGAACTATTTTTATCTTTTGGATTATACAATAAAAAAAATTCTTACTTTAAGATAAAAAATATTTTCTGATTGCACAATTGACTCTTGATTGCACTATTTAAAAGTCATTTTTGACTTCCAAAAATAACTTATGGATTGTACAGAACAAAAATAGAATATTTTTATATAGGGGTGCAAGAAAATATTTATAGAGGTGCGGGAAGACAATTGTTTATTGATTTTATTCATGTGAACCTTGGGCCACCGTTTCTTTGATCCATGTATGACAACAGACTTAGGAATAAAACAAAATATTAGGTTAAACATTTAACAATCTATTAATTAATAAAGAGCTTAAGAAATTTAATTAGAAATATAATGAATTTACTTGTATACATTTTTATGGTAAGAATTGACACCGCCTTTTTTCTTTACTTTGGCAACTATTTTTATAAGAAAATATTATATTAAAATAATAGTAATAATAAATATAAATAAATTAACATAATAAAATAACAATTTATGGAGTTGTAACTTGATCGTAAGAGAAATATAAAAGAGGATTATTAAAAATGATCTTATTAGGTTAATTTACCTTGAACAAGAATAAAAAACAGTAGATCAGTAGAAAATCTGTATATATCAAACTGAGTTTTCTTTTTTTTTCTTTTCATTGAATTAATCTCAATTTAAATTATTTTATGTTTCAATTATTGTTTTTCTCTTTAAATTAAGATTTTTTTTAATTTAATATTAAATTGTGATTATTTTAAATTTAAAAATATGGTTTCACTTTTTTAAGGTTTTTATTAGAAATGATGTCATTTTTTATGCGAGTTCGGCTCATATCTACTTGTTATTGATACATGAATATATATTTCAAAATACTCATTAATAGCATTAGAATTGAAGATTTGGTTTGATAATTTACTCATACTAATACAATATTACGATTCTCGTATTAAAAATCTTAATGGGGATTCAAACAAGTCTTATCCCAATATGATGATATGACAATATAAGGGGATACTTCTGATTTGAAATTTTTATAATTGAGGATAATGTACCAATATGAAGGGACTCACACCCTTGAGCTAGAGATTATTGAAAATCAAAGTATGAGTAGTAACGGAACTTGGACAAAAACTTTAGGAATAACAAATTAAATTTTTTATATATAAATTATTTTTTCTAATTAAAAAAAAAGACTCTTCATTCTCTCTGTTTAAACCATTTTTACAAAGTGATTCTTGTATGTATTTTTCAATTTATAATCTTTCTAATTCATTGAATTAACGTAACAAGGGTATTTTAATTTCTACAAGGTTATTCAACTAATTCATTATTAGTAACGAAATTCGTAATGCAACCAAGATACATCCATAAAATTTTACAAATTTTACCATATGCAATGAAAAACACAAAATTTCTAAATTTCATAATCTATGTTATACTAATTTCGGAAAAAATATAATTAGGGTTAGTGCCAATTTTAAAAAAATTCCTACTATCATAATTAGGCATATTAATTCGGAAAAAACTTAATTTGAGAAAATTATCGCAATAGAAGAATCATAAACACATAAATCATGATAAGATACTAATCTCGATTCATGAGATATATTTTACGTTTTTCAATCTTTTGTTTCCTATTCGATCTCTTCACCTTTCTTTCTACTCTCATTATTTCTCAATGATTTAATGTAAAAAAATCTCATCACTAGTGACAAAACCTATCACCTTTTATTAACCCATGTCTATGAAGTTGATTTTTATTTTATTTTTTAAACAATAAATATATATAAATTTTAATATATAAATAAAATAAGTGATAAAATAATTTTTTTATTAAATTTAATATAAATAAAATAATAATAATAATAATAATAATAATAATATATAATTTAAAAAATATATAACATATATAAAAAATAGAATTAATTTTTTTTTTATTTTTTTATTAAAAAAGTTGTTAATAAATAGAAAAATATAAAATTAAATATAATAAAAAATTTATTAGGATTTTTTTTCTATCCTTACCTCTTGATTTACTTACCATGTTCATCTTTCACTTTGTCAAACCTTTTTTTTATTTCTGAAGGAAAAAGAAATTGAAGACACTCATTATTTCTACATTCACTTTTTACATATTTTATTTTATTTATGAAAAAAATGACAATTCTCTCTTATTTCACTTGATAATCAAATATTAGTTTCAAATTTTTTTATTCAATTAATATTTTTGCATAGTAATCTTTTATAACATAAAAGAAAATATTAATTATTATATATTTTTTCATAATCCGTCTTTAAATGTAATTTCATTATCAATATTTTTTTTATTAATTTCCTCAATATTTAATTAGATTCTGATAATTTATTTTTTAGATATTATAAAGAATAAAAGAACATATTCACTTTCAAAAATAATAAAAGGAAAAATACATATAAATATAAAAATAACACAAATTTAGCCTCTTTATTTATTTTTAAACATGATTCTAATGATCTAACTCTTTATTTATGACATGGTTAGTCTGGTCACTTAGACTATAATGAAACTTCTAACGATCAATGCAAACTATAGGTTGAATGTGTGAATTTAAGGTGAGAACATTAGTGACAAAAAATGGTTTTGGTCATTACGAATTTCAACTAATAGGGTTTTGGTTTTAAGGCAGTTCAACTTGTTTGGTATATTGCCAAACATTAGTCAGCTTGGCTGCGGAATTATTGCACATGCCAAAGCCATCATAGTTTGGTATCTACCATTACCCTACCTAGCTTTCTTCATACCCATCACTACTAATTAACAATGCTCCAAACATCCTTTATATTCGTAAGAAAATTAGAAAAACAAATAGTAATAAAACATAAACTTTTTTTCCTATTTATGACCATAAATTAGTTAGCATTATAATTTTACAGTACTACAAAAAAAGAATGTTACTGCACACATACATACTGAACATTTCTATTTTCCTTTCAAAAATGCGCAAACTATGTAGTTTTCGTTAACATAAAAGAAAAAGATAAGATGGTTAGGTAGGAATTTCAATAAGCACTGAACCTACATTCTATATGTACCACAACTTTTTAAACTGTTATACCTAATCTTTCTTGCTCTGTCCTGTGTTCTAATGGCTTACACATGCAGTTGCATATATAATCACGTGAAAAATGAACCAGTATGGCAAACGAGACCAGATTGTTTGAAGAAAATCTAGTTCATGTTGTTGGAGAAATCGGTTTGTTTGGAACTATGATGTTACTGTCATCCACTCATGATAATAAAAAAAGCAAATAAGATGCATTTAGCGTGGTCCAGACCCGTAGAAGCTATATATAAGCTAGACTCGCCATTTTCTTCCACAATTTTCCTTCATATTCATTTCACTTGCAGAAGTCAATTCAGATCCACAAGGGAAAGCGATTCATCATGAAACCCATTTTCAGGGACTGATACAAAGTGGGGCTAATTTTCTTATTTTTAATCTCTGTGATGCTGCATGTGTAATAAGTTTATAAGTTCTAAGCAACACGGTTGGATATAAAGTTTTAGCGATGAACAGAACTAAAATTAAAGAAACGTAGCCATGTCAATATCTCAAAAAGAAAACCTAATAGAGTAGGGTTGAAGTCCTATATTGATATCAGCATATACATTTTCTTGTCCAGATTCGGTGACTCAAATATGCATCACACAACACTTATCTTTACCTATTCAAATCAAATCTCTCTCACTTCGATGTGACTAGGTCTTTCCATATTGTTACTTAAACCCACTAAACAGTGATAGCATCAGAAGAAAGTGGTGCACACGTCAGGTTTCCTTCTTTAGAAGGACTTCCTTTCATAAATTTTATTATAAATCGGACAGTACATAACATTGATACTAGGTTTAAAATCTAACTCAATCTTACAAAATCGATTTATAAAATAAGATTTGCATTTTACTATTGTGAATTGATTTTATGTTTAATCGATGTGAAACTACCAAGCTTTAACCATGTATTGCCACATTTTTCATTTGTATTTTTCCCTTAGACACATGAAACTAAGTACTTTTCCAGCTGAACACACTTGAAATAGAGATATAATAGTTCAATAAAATTAAATTGTTATGATCATAATCAAGATTCATTTACATTATTTTTTTTTTCTGTGAAGACTAGGTTGTCTTATATTAGACAATTGAAAGAAGACTATTAGATTGTCTGAATTTAACAGTTATATCAAAAGAACATGACGAGTCTGTGATACTTGAAAAAAATAACAAAAGTATGTGAAGGATGTCTTCTCAAGAACCAACACATATTACCATTATTTTCAACTGACAACCATGAGGAGAAAAAAAAAATACTCATTAAAGTTAATTCACATAGACAGTTGTGAATTGATGAGGATACCACCAATAAAAGGTGTACTTTATCCTTATCATTGTTAACTTCTTTAGAATGAGTTGGGTTTATTTAATTGCAAAAAAAAAAAAAGAAAATACAAATCTTCGGAATATTCAAAAAGTTTAAAGCACTCGTCGAAAAATAAAGTGAGACATAGAAAAGTGTTAATAAGAAGTGATGAAGACAAATAATATAACTGTGGAGTTAAATAAGTTTTTGAAGAAGAAAAAACTTGAATATTGATAACAAATAATATAACTGTCGAGTTCAATAAGTTTTGTCGAGTCAGTGTTTTAGTATAACAATCTCTAAAGTGGTAAAACATACAATGCTTAAACTTGAATATTATGAAGAAGCAGCAAAGTAAGAAGTGTGGATTAAGATAACAAAGAAAGAAACTAAGATAATCAAATATTTGTTTTAAAATAAAAACAAATTTTATATCAACTTTAGTGAAAAAAAAAAAAAAAACTTTTCATAGTTTAAAGTTCAGTCTAACTCATGTATGCACTTTTTTTAGTAATAGTTTTTAAGTACATGAAATTAATCTTTATTTCCAACAGAGCTATTTAGAAATGTTGAATTTTACAAATTTATTAGATCTTAATATATAAGGAGAGATATCAAACATTAATTAATTATATAAATAAAGTTAAATATACAAGTAAAATTAAATATTCCCTTGAAAATCAATTTGTGAAATTGAGATGAGCTGAAATGCATATTGTAATAAATGTTTAGTAACTCCTTTCGTTTTATTCTTATTTTTTTTTTAATTTTATCTTATTATTTTTCATTTTTTTAAGACCCATAAAGGAGTTAAGACAAGAACAGTGTTTATTTACAGTAATATATAGATGAACAAGGGATTGCATCTCATCGAAAGTTGACTTGTGTACAAAAATAATATATGACACAAACATAAAATAACACCTGTAAATATACTAACTTTATCACTCTCGGTTTAACACAAGAAATTCCATTATTTTTTGTATTTAGAAAATGGAACCATAAATTTAAAATACTACCGCATGGTGAAAAAAGATTAGTTAAATCTACAATAAACAGTTCATAAAGTAAAGATAATAATAATAATACAGTCTCATGGGTTGCTGTAATGATTAAACCCTTATAAACTCTCACACAATACAGGAACAGTTCAAATAAGAAACGTGGATGTTTATTCTACGTGAGAATTGGTTGAATAAAACAAAGAGATTACAGTAAACTAGGTTGTTCCCACGCGTGGAAAGACATAAATTTCTGGGAAATGTCAAATTCTGGGGTTTGATGAATAGAGGTTAGGAGTCAGGTTATAGCATGGAGGTGGCTTCATGGGTCTTGGTTGTTGTGGCAGTAAGATGCATACGGAGAACACAATAGTTCTGTGTTTAAGGTTGAAAGGAAACTAGTCGTCGGCAAGGAAGACAACGAGTACGGTTGTTGCTACGTTGTCGTAAGTGTTGTTAGCAATTTGGATTCTTTGATATAGCTTCAGATTTCTGGGTTTTGTTACAGAACATGTTCTGTCCATGGCCCGATTTTCCATGCTTTGCCTCAGCACACGTACGGATAGTAAATCATCCACAAGACATCGTACGGCTGGGGATGACGATCATATCATTATTATGGTACGACAAATTCAAACATTTCTTACAAATTTTCTTTCATTACCATCTTCAAAACAAAACCTTGCTTTTTAAAACATTTAACTGGTTCTTCGTTTTCTCGGTTCTAGAAACACAGTCTAGGTTTTCAAAACCGTCAACGATTAAAGAACCCAAAACAAAAATAAATAAATTATAAATATATAATATTAAAATAAAAATATTATTACATTTATAAGTTTCATTTAAACAATCCAAGATACTCAAAGTATAAGACTATATATTAATAGGTGATCTGATTATTAGATTTGTAAAATAAAGTTTACATTCATTTACATATTATAAACTTGTGATTCATCTTATTTCTTGTTAATATAAAATTTTCATCATACTTTTTATGTCAATGTATATATCTTGAAGGTAAAACAAGATATTAATATGTGATCCGATAACAGTTTAATAACAAATCACATAATAGATTTAATAAAGAATAAATTTTATTATAATAGACTAAATTCATATAACTAATACCATATTAAAGAGTAAGCATTAAGTCCAATTCAACTTTAGAAGGTTTGTAAAATAAACTCTTTAGTAATCACACTTGTTTCGTTCTAGTAATACAAAACAATATACCACCTAAAAAACACATATAAAGTCACTTTTCTTACTAACCAAGTTTTTAGAGTGAGTAGATTATTAAACTCAATCGGGTACATCTCGGTGTTTCCGTCGCCAAGAAAAAAAATGTTAAATGATGGAGAAGTTGTAGCTTGAGTGAGTCCAGAAGATGTACGTATCTCCAGTACTGGAACTCAGAAACAATAATATTATTATACATATAGCTAATAAATAAAAAAGTGAAGATTTGGAGAAATCATTGGAAGAAGACAAGAGCAGAAAAAACATTCGATCTAGAAAAAACAATATTGGTTGTGGTTTTGAGAAGGAGGTCCCCGGAAAAGAACAAGTCAAGTATGAGATATTTGGATGGAAGTTGAATCTGCAGTGTGATTTGGCAGAGATTTGTTGGTGAAGCAATTAAGGAGATTTGAGATGTGACATTGTTGCCATTATAAGAAGAGGCAGGGAAGTGGCAATGGGAACACCATGGCTCCTAACTCATGCCCATTACCTTCGGAATTGACTAAACAACAACGCACAATCTTTCCAAAGATATGCTCATTAAACCCTAGCGACACGGTTAGGTTTTTTTCTACTATGTCAACACATGTTACCCATCTTTTTCTTTAACCCCCAACACCAACATCATTCGGATTTTGGACTTTTCCAGAAAATTAAAATCTAATGTTTTTAATGCAAACTCCACGCTTTTCTTCTACCTGGCCATAAACTGACAAACAAACACAATTAGTGACTCAATTCCAATGGATGATTTTCATGTTTTTCTTCTGTTTCAAACTTTTCACTTAGCATAGAACCATATATTTTGTGGGGTTAGGTGAAAGAGTTTTCGACAAGATTAAATTACACTTAAGAGGATAATAAGATGACAAACATTCCGTCATATCATGTCTATGATTCTTGGCATGTACCACAACATGTCTACATGTGTGTACATATTAATCAGTGATTTGAGAAATAATTGAAATTAATGAAAACCTGAACATCATAAGTAAAAACATTGTAGTACAAAACACAGTTCGGACATGTTTGGATGAGAAATATAGAGGTGTGATCCGAAGGCGGGAAGAGAAAGAAAAGAGGATCTAGACATAGATTATGGTACCCATTTATGTACTTCCTATCTTCAACCATCGACCTGTGTCCTGGGGATGGGACCATTTTTTGTTACACTTTCAGCAAAAAGTAAGATCAACTATTCTAACCTATGATTCACTTCTGGACAAAAAAAAAAAAAAACTACCATTCACTGTTACTGATTATGGATAAAAGGATACTAAGAAGGACTTGAAGAGTGAAATTGTGAAATACAGATTAATGAAATGTGTTTAATTTCCCATATTTATGTATTGAACCAGTTATAAGCATTGGACAACTAAATCAAATTCATGTAAAACTACAAAACTATACTCATGCATATAAACCATATTCTGTTCTTGAAAAACTTACGCATAACATCCAACTATAATAATAAAATGGTTGGATAAGGTTTTTTATAAAATAAAAAGTTAGTTGTAGAAAAGAGTTGAATGTTGTTTAAGGCTTAACAAAATGTTTTTGAAAGATATTGCGAGAATATTATCTAGGGGAAACATATACTAATTTAAAAAAAAAATCCAAATATTTTTACAAGATTCGTCAAAGGATATATAAGTGTTTGTAAATGTGTAATAGCATAGGCAACAAAGAATTTATTTTTTATACTTATTCACTCTAACTTATTTCCAATTCTTCTTTAAGATACTTTTAAATAATTCCGTTATAATTTGAATATTATACAAATATTCTTTCAAGGTCATTCTAACTTATAATAAATACGAAAAATCACTTTTGGTTACTCACTTTTTCTTTTGTTAATATAAAAACAACAAATATTTTTGTATAATAAATCACTTATGACTTTCATGATTATTTTATACACTTTTATTTATAACAAAAAATATGTTTTAAAAAATATAAGAATATTTTTTTAAGAGAAGATATAAAATTACACACGTGAGAGAGAACTTTAAAAAGGTGAAGGATTAAAAAAAAAAGTATTACTCTCTATTTTATGTTTATTAGACTATCTAAAGAAGTTACAAATATTATGTTCACGTGTTAGAGCTATTAGAGGTTTGTAGTATTTTAATTGATATCACTATCTCTATCACTCAACTTGTTTTGTATAAGGTATATTTTCTCTGAACATGTTGAGATTTTTTAAAGTCTAAAAACTCAAAATAATTTGTGTCTTGCTAAGGATGACCATGTCTCGCATAAAAATATCATCGAAAAACATAATGTGAATAATACAATTACTGTTTTTTTTTTTGTTACTGAAATTTTATTTAGAAATACAATTTTCACTTAATTAATATTTATTAAATAGTACTTCTAAATACGTTTATAAGAAAAACACAATTTTAAAAAACACAAAAAATGCTTGTAAGTATTATTTTAAAATGATAAGGATATATTAAAAATATTAATTAAATGAAAATCGGGAATTTTAGAATCATTTTAATAAAAGAAAGTAAAGACTTATTTTTAAGCACGATTTTAGGTCGAACAAAATAACTTCAGTGGAATTCAACAATCTTCTCACTTTTAAATAGTACTTTCAAGAACAACTTATCTAAATCTATAGTTTTTAAAACTCGTCCATTCATGAAACCTTATCAAATACCTCATTAATTATTTGTGTATTATCTGATAATAACCCCTTAACATATCCTAATAAAATAAGTTTTTTTACCGGGAATTTTGCGCTCATAATGTTTCCCTCTATTACATGTCAAATCAACTAATCTAATAAATCAATTCATTTCATTGCAAATAATCTATTCACCTTCTCTTAATTATAAGTGGAACCTTAGTCCAAACAAAAGGGAATTTTTTGAATAATATGTTCAATTTTATTTTGTATTTCATTTTTTTAATGTAATTAAAATTATATTTTATGATAAAAAATTTATTTAAAAAATATCTTAAAAATTAGTTTTCATTTTGATTTGTAAATAAATTAAACCAACCCTTTTTATACCATCTTGAATATTAATAATTAACCATATTAATCTTTTATTTCACTAATATCTCATTTCAATTATTAAAATAACCATTTGAATTTTAAAATTAAGATGATCCTTGTTATTAAATTAAAAAGGTTAGTATTACGGAAAATGGATTATAAAGTGCAATGATTAGCAATATTTTCGGTAAAATAAAAATAAATTTATATTAATTACAATATCTTATTTCAATCACTGAAGTATTAAAGGAAAAGAAAAAAAAGAATAAACTATTTACTATAAAGTAACTGATTCACGGTTAAAAAAATTTATATTTTATGTCAATTTTGTTTTAAATTTTTTTTGTTAAAAATATTTATAAATTTTGTTATAAAAATATTTTTGCAGGAAATTGTTGTCAATTTTTTTGCAAAATATTTTATATAAAAATATTTTTCGCGACAAATTTTGTAGAAAATACTTATAAATTTTATAATTTTGTAAGAAATAATTATCCATGAAAAGAATTATCTATCAATTAAGATTTTTAAAAAAATAACAAGAAAAAGTAATTTTTTACAAATACTTTTAATAAATTTATAAAATTTATAATATGAAAACTTTTAGTACTGTGAATTACAATTAAGACATATAAATTATATATAGGTTCATTTAACATCAACAAAAATCTGTTTAACTTTAGTCCCTCACCAAATAATGTAATATATACTTTTATAAAACACGAAATAGATCAAATTACTTAGAAACTCTTATTTTAGTGACAAAACAAGTGTTAAGGTCTCTTTTTAAAGACGTTTAACTAATTTTTAAGCCAAAAATCTCATTCCCACCTGAGTGACATGTTATTGTCATGTCAACATCTGTAGCCATTACAATTGTTATTGGGAGTACAGTTCTACTATTAAAATTATACATTTGAAAATAAAGAAATAAAAAGTTATAGCTTTTTATAATAGTTAAGAGACAACTATAATATTTTCTACACACCGTAATATCTTCTATTGACACGAGTAGGAGATCAAACAAAAACATCAGATATAAAAAGTTTGAACTCAAACCTAATGTTAAACGGAATAAATCTACATTTCTACTATTCTTGAAAGTTTCACGTTGATTAGAGATAAGATAATTTTATAATATATAAGTGAGATGCAAATCTCACCTTATAAATCATTTTTGTGGGATTGAATTAGGTTTAAAGCTCACTTCTAACATGGTATCAGAGCTATTGTTTAAAAAAAAGTTTATTCTAGCGAGATTTTTTGGACATTTTGTTTTACCCGCTATCGGGCTGCTAACGGACCACTTATTGATTTTTAGTCTCACAATGCAAACCTTATTTTACAAATCGGTTTTGTGGGATTGAATTAGACTTAAAGTCCACTTCTAAAAATACTTATAGATACTTATAGATTAAACGTGAGAACAAATTTTTTTATGGCAACTCCACATTCGAAGCACCCTTTTGTGTATGATGCGTACATGCACTTATAGAATTGATGGGTTCATTCATTTGTTGCAAAAATGATGATTACCTAATGGGATGATTGTAAAGGGTTGGAAGCATATTGTCACTGTAAAGTGTGCTTGCTTGAAGGGCTACCCGTCTTGTCTTTTACAATGATAGTGTTGAAAAAAAGTTGACAGAGTGATATAAATTGATATTTAATGATTACAAGCTGTATTATTGGCCTACCAACAACACATTACTTTCTTTTACCTCCTTTGGTTTCAGTACATACACATTATTCCCTCTTTACCAAATTAAAAGTGAAAAAGAAAAAGCAAAGAGATCTCGTATAAAAGAATGTGAAAATGATATTTATTCAACCTTTTCAGATACACAAATGTTAAACTCATTTTCACTTCTCATTTTTAATACATAATTAAAGTAGGTGTATGAAAATGTGAAATGGACATTAACTTTCTCAATAATCAACTCCAAAGTTTGATCAAATGTAAGTGAAATAGACACAAACTTTCTCCATAATCAACTTCAAATTTGAATCAAAATAAGGGCGACCTTCAAATTTGTCGTCCTTTACTTATTATATTCACCATATTAAATAATAACAAAAGATAAAATTAATTTATAATTTATATTTAAAAATAATTATTACTTTAAATATCAATTTATAAAAATATTTTACTTAAACCGAGTATCCAAAAAAAAGGAAGTATTAGAAAAATAAAAAATGAAAAGATAAAAGGAAGAAGAAGGAAGGAGGAACAAGATGAACCAGAGTCTAACATATTTACTAACAAAAATTTTTCGTCAATAATTATCGACAAATTTATTTATGAATTTTTTATTGATAATTACCAACTAATTTCCTGTTCAATCAGTAAAAAGTTATCGATGACAATTTTATTGACGAATTTTTGATCGTGGATAGCCTGTTGATAATTTTAATTTACTTATAAATTTTAAATATTATCGAAGAATTTTTACTGTCACTGTCAGTTATATCAAAGTTTTTTTTTAGTGTATGTAAAAATTATTTAATAAATATTTAATAATTACAATAATTTAAATAAAATATGGTATGCTTTAAAAGACACTTCAATTACTTTTGTGTTTCTTAATTTATAAAGTGTGTAATAAACAAGTTTATTTCAATAGCTTGTGAAGTTTCGGCCATTGTACAAATCAAACATTATGCAAAATATGATATTTGTGTATTTAAGTGTTATTTTATCTTAAACTTAATAGAAAATATTCCAAGGTATTGTATTAGATTGTTAACAGAACTATAACATAAGAAAATAAAATAGTTGAAACTAAACAATATAATTAAAGTGCATGTATAGATAGATACAAATTACGAGAATATAAATGAAGGAAAACTAAAAAAATAAAATTATTAATTTCTACCATTTTACATATAAACTAACTTAACAATCTGCTAACTTTCAGCGTTAACTAGTTTTTTTGTGAAAATATTTTGCCCCTAATCAAAATACCTTTCAGGTTTGATCTTTGAAAAAATAGGTTAACTAATGCAAAATCAATAACAAATACGTCAGGGAATAGTAAGAACCTAACCCTGCATATTTTCTAATGCTTTTTATATTTAATTAAATATATACATTTTATTTTGTTTAAAGCAGTGAATGTTGAAAGTCTCACATGGATTAGAGATAAGACAATTTTATTGTATATAAGTAAAGTGTAAATCCCACTTTATAAGTCGATCTTGTGAAGTTGAGTTAAGATTTAAACCCACTTCTAATATGGTATCAGAGTCAAGTTAGAGATTATCCTAATGAACTTTTTGATATTCTGTTCTACCTTATATATTTAACCAAATATATACATTTTTTTAAAATCAGTAAATTTTAAAACAGTGAATTAGGATTTGGCATATAAATTGACACGTCGTGAGTTTGTAATTATATGAATGTGAATAGGAAGAGGAAAATTTGAAAAATTGCAGCAGTTCCTTGTTCCTTTTAGTTAGGCAGGTGGGAACCATATTTCTCCTTGTTAGTTAGTGGCCGTTAAATCAAACGCCACACAATTCTAAATGCTTATACACTTTTTGTGTATTCATAATAAAACTTCTGTTCATCGATCATCGTGTTCTAATTTCCATCCACACCCCCATTCATTCACATTCATGCATAGTTCCAACAACTCACTCCAATAGTACATATTCATGTCACATACATTCACAAAACGACAATCAAAATTTTATAACATGTTTACTCACATAACACACTTTGTGCAATCACAGATAAGAATGTGAGTCATTTGTTTTTTACTTGAAAGGTGACAACATGAATATGACAACTCTGTGATTTTTGGATATTAAAATCTTCTGTTTACCATAACAGTGCAGGAATACATTTTAGTCAGTTTGAATTCATTGGATTTAGCAATGAACGTAATAAGGTGTGGCGATGCATGTGGCTGGCTATTGTTTCGGACATTTGGAATCATAGAAATAAGGTCATCTTTAGAAATACTAAAGTAGACGCTGAGGAAGTTTTTATGTTAGCACAAACTAGAGTTTGGGCATGGATCACAAATAGGTATTCAACGGCTGATTTCTCTAACTCTGACTGGTGTCTATGCCCAATCACATGCCTACTCATTCTTTAAATGTCTACTCATTCTTTTAAATAAGCAAAATAAGAAAATGGTGAATGATGCTATGAGTTTCGTCATTTATTTAACAGATAAGGGTTGATACAAAACAACACCTTTTTCCAGTGTTTTCAAGCTTGCTATTGCAAGTTCGTCTTTGAAAGTGGAAAGAAGTATTTTATGTCACCTTGTGAAGGAAAGAAATATACTCACGTTTAGGACGCAAATGCCAACAATCATATTCTTAAGGTTTTAACCTCGAAGGTCGATACTGTGAAAACTTTTATGTAAAAGCCCTTGTTATTCTGTCAGAAAATTCGTTCTGGTTAAGTTTGTGGCTATTAATTTTTTGTTGAGTATGAACATTTATCCTTTCTTCTGTTTGTTGTTGTATTTACTAGCATATTCTTTTCTTTTCCTTTTTTATTTGTTTTTTGTATAAGGGTTGAGGCAACCCTATTGTCCCCTTTTTTCAATTCATATTTTTATTACTCATAAAAAAAACATAACACACTGCTCAGAATACTAAATTTCAAGTTTCAAGTTTCTGTTTCAGTTAATCGATTTAGTAGAAATATTTATTGTTGTTATTGCAATGCAATGCTCAATTGATGTAACCTTTTTTCTCACTCCGTTTTCCTTAAACCATGTAAAGGTTCAAGCATCCACCACTTCGGTGTTATGAATGAAAACATTGAACGTATGTATTTCCTTCTTATTAATGTTGTTTTGTCTTTGACCTTTCCATTCATCTTCCTTTCCTATTGAATTAAAAGTGACTTGCTATGCACCACCAATTATTGTTTTTGCTACCTTTTTATCCACCGATGTCTCCCACAAACTCCTTTTCTGACTACAAACGCATGAGGTGTGAACATTGACCATTGTACGTTATATCTCATTTTTCACCCACTTACAATTTCACCTCAACCAGCCCTACCCTAACAAACCTCCTATGCATTCAAATTTACCTTCGTTAACATTCCTCCTTCTTCTTCTTTCTCTTTAAATCAATTTCCCTAAACACATCTCCTTACTAACACTCTCTAGTTTAGAGGCTTAGAAAAAAAGGACAACTTTTTAACTCTCATGCCTTACCGACACATACTTTCATCGGTAACTTATTTGATAATCAATTTTGTCGATAAATTTCATTGGTATAATTTGAAATTCCTTCTATCAATTCAATTTTCTTTGTCGGTAAGGTTGTAAATAAATTGAGTGGCAAATTTTCCACCAAGTTTAATAAGATTTGTTATATATCGAAAGGAGATGGGTGAGAAGAGAGTGAAGAGTACGAGGAGGAGAGACAGCAGTCGATGACATCAATGAAGAAGATTTATCATCTTTAAATTTAGACATTTAGAATATATAACTTAGTGTTAGTTTAGTTAACATTATCTTAAACAAATTTAACTATTAAAAATAAACAAGATTAATTTTCATTAAATTATAACACTAACTTATTTATTTTTAATATTTATTTTAGCTTGCGTCCACCGAAAATATACTAGCTTAAATAAATATAAATATTAAAAATAAATAATGCTAACTTCATTTATTTTTTATATTTATTTTAGTTATTGTCCATTAAGTCAATGCTAATCTAATTATTTTTAATATTTATTTTAGTTCATGTAAATGAACCTTAATTTTATTTATTTTTAATATTTTTCATAATTATACTAAGTTGACGTTAAAATAAATATTTATTTAATAAAAAATTTAAAAATAAATTTATATGTTTTAACTTTTTTTAAACATTAATATTTTGATTTATATTAAAATCATTATCAAAAAACTCTTAAATAATGATAAATTTTCGTGATCAATTTAGAGATTAAGTTAAAACCTTTGTAGTTAATATTAATAATCAATTTAAAGACTAATTCATAATAGAAACTATTTTATTTACCAATTTAGAGATCAATTATAATTTTTTGAAATTATTTTAGCTACCAATCACTTTTAGTTTATAAATTGGTATCCAAATTGAATACTATAGTGAGTAATTATTTTTTGTCATTAAAATTAATCATTATTTCATATGAAGAAGAAACACTCATTTTCTATTTTTATTATTTAATTACTTGAACCAATCTGGCCTTGTCCTATAAAATTTTATAATCAAGTAGATGTTTATGGAATGTGTCAATTGGATTAGTGACTTCTATAGGACATGCCACCTAGATGTAGTAGACTTTCAAAACAAAAATGTCATATGTACCTTTGAAATCGTCTCATTAATTATCAATATTGAGTATGCATGACAAGAATAATGTCATTTGTGAAGAAAACAGCAAATATTTATATTGTACAAACTATTGGAATTAAAACTCTAATTCTAATTCAATAGCCACACAAATAGCATCAACTCAACCATATCTAATATTTATCCCTTTAGCAAAATCTTTTGTTGACTTTGTTTTAATGTTCTATTTTCCTATTTTTATGTCAATTTAATCAACCACCATGCTGTTACCCGTCCAAGTTGCTATATAAATTGAACAAATAAAGGATAAGATAATGCATATTTTGTATAGACGTTTTGGACAATTATTTTAGTTGACAGAAAAAGACCTAATTAATAATTGTGTTAGACTTTAGCATGTGTTTTGCTTTGGTCCGTTCAATTCATACTAATATCTTTTTAACCTTTTAAAGAAAAAAGAAAGAAAGAAAAGAATACACCTTAAGCAGAACAAAAGAACTAAACATTTTTCATTCAAGGTAAGTTTAACATCACAGATAAATTTGTTCATGTAAATTTTCTTCAAATTCATACTTACTTTTTTATGGCAGAATCCTCACATATTTATTTGATTAGAATGAATAATATATGATATTTTTAATTAGATATTTCAATATACCTGTCTCCATCTTTATATTTATCTTATTTTAAATTAGTAAAATATTTTTTATTTATTAGAATATTAGTTCTTCTTTATTTTAACTTATTTTTAAGATACATATTATAATTATTTAATATTTATTCAACTGTTATTTAATATTTTTTTTTATATTTATAAAATTATAATTTCTTTTTGATATTTAATATTGAAAAAAGATGTATTTTTTTAATATTGAGTACTTAATAATATCATATTCTTTTGTTATATCTTTTGTAAAAGAATTATTTAATTGATATTTATAATAATAATAATAATATGTAGGGACACGAGAATGATATTTAAGTTTATTGTAGAAATAAAAATAAAAAAAACATTATATTAAGTTGATTATATTCATATTCGACCATTTTATTTTTACTTAACAATTCAAAGAAAAACACACACGTGTATGTATATAATAAATATGTAAAAATGAATAAAAGATTATTTAAAATTTAAAATTTTTTTCTTTTCCTTTTCATCTTCTCTTCAACTATATGAGTTTGAATTAGGATTTGTGATTTAGGAAATGAAGTAATTATGGAATTGGTAATAAAGGAGATAGAGTTAATGAAAAGGGAGGGGTTGTCTTTTGTCTTTTAAGGGGAATAGGAGAATTGCACAAACGATCGTTCGATCGTTCGTCAATTGACTGATGAAATGTCAATCATTTCATAATTGAGACAACACGCATCAATCAAATTAATGGGATAAGAGTGAGAAAGGAGAGACATCTTGAGCACATAAAATGAGGATATCGGAAAGATAAGCACTGGGGTTGGGGTGTCTGGTTGGTTGGTTCAAAGGATTTGGATGGGTAGTTGTTACAATGTCACTGAACACCTGAACATACATGCAATTTAGAGGGTTAACGTTGTTGTAGTTGATGTTGTTGTTGTTAATGATGTTGAGATGAAGCATAAGAGAATTAAGACGAAGAAGAAGAAGAAGGTGGTGATGACATAGTACTTGCTGAAATTCCATGCACGTACGGCTGTGTAATGGTTACAGCAGTATCCGCCAATCAAAGTGACATGGATACGATGGTGTTCTTAGGAGTGTGTGAAAAGCTGCTGTTGTTGTTTTTGTTGTTTTCTTGGACCACGTGATCTCATTGCTTCTCTCTTCTGCCTGGCTTAGATCCCCATAAAGATCTCCAATATCTTGGAAACAGTCCCCCCACAACTTTCTCTCTTTCTTCATTTTTTCTCCTCACATTCATCATTCATGCATGCCCCCAAATACATCTAACCCTTCTCATTATGTATACAAAAAAAATCAAATATAGAATGATTTTCAGAGATGAATTATGGGATTTTTTGTATTATTATTATTATTATTATAAATTAAAAAAAAATTGGTATATTGTTATATAAACTTTTGAAACAGGAATTGGGTTTTTCCCTAAAGTATAAGTATGATTATGGGTTTATACTAGTGCCATTATAGGGATTGATCCGAATATTGGGTTGCATGTGTAGTGTATGCTTATGATAATACACAAGAAAAAAGTGTGGAATATTCAACCTCAGTCACTGGTGGTGGCAACATACTACATCTCTATTCTATTCCCAATGTTGAATTTCAATTTCACCAAACATCTCCGAGACACGTAAGTGGACCTACACAACAAGGGTATATGGTATTTTTATTTTTTTTTTGAGGGCACCAAAATTTACTTTACAAATAGAAACCCTTTTCCTCTCGGTGGCATTATTTTTCCCCTCCCTCCTTCTTTTGAAGAGATAAGAAGATACTGGTTTGGTTAGGTACAAGACCTAACTATCGCTGTTTCAACATGTGACAAGGTATGCATAATTATTATGTGCTCATCAACTCCTCCATTTCAGCATCTCCAACATAAATTGCACACCACCATCCCTACCAATTTATAGTTTATCACTTTTTTTCTTTTCTGCATTTATTAGTCCTGCATCAAAAAATCTATATCGTCAAAGATCACAATCTTCACTACGAAGCATTGTGGAATATATATGTTCTTCAGAATCTTATATATACATACTCGGTGGAGGGTCTTGCAATATCTGATAGCTCCTCTCACCAGCGAGATCTATTGGTCAAAGATTGTTCTTTGAATGCCCTTTGTTCTTACTACTCTGATTAATTTTCTTTGTCCTTGTCTTGGACCTGCAAATTTCACATTTGTTTGCATTTGCCCATTTGCTAAAACAACATATATTTTATACACTTCAAATAATTGTGACATGCATACATATAAATATAAATATTATACCAACTACGAAGACTTCCCCTGAAAGCTAGCCATAGCCAAAATAAATTATATTATTAAACAGTTCACTGGATTCTCTTGCGTGTGCATAGCATGCCATTGTTTTCTTCCTATATTCTGATAAAAGGCATGCCAGGTGCTTTTCATTTTTTATTTTATTTTATATATATATATATATCTTCACTCACCACGTAATTAATTAGGATTAGTTCAATATTAATTATTTGATCCCTATTTTAATAATGGCATGGTGGTATCTGTCACCTTTATTGTGTTTGGCTAAGAACATGTTGAAACTGGCGGGGAAGAAAATGATGTCGTGTGGAGACATTCATATGGCTTAGGAGGCACATTGTTGTGTTACGGTTAGCTTTCGTTTTCTTTTGATAACATATATGTTGGAATAGATATCTTGTTCTTCAACAAAATCTTGGCCCCAAGAAAATCTGGTGTGATGTCTCTCTCACTTCCCATTGACATCACCATTCCATGAATTACAAAAGTTTAATGCAGTATATAGTTTCATCCAAAGGGAAGAAGTCCATGGTCCCGGGGAAAGAAAATCTTCTGAGATCCTTCTGATAATTACCCCATTTTGACTCTCTCTTTAAATTCTTAAAATTTCAAAACTTCATTTTCTAATATTATAAAATATGAAGCCTGTTTCAATTGACTAATTTTGACCCATCTTTGACCCTAAGATAAGAATCCAACGGCTCCAATTCAGCTGCAATATTATTTATTTATTTTACTATGCCACGGTCAACAATGGAAGAAGAAGCTTGTGGCTTCTGTTTTTTGCTGGTGGTGATTATGATGATGAGACAAACGCAATCACAGAAAAGGAAGCAAAGCAACTGTTGGAAGGCCTAATTAACACTTCATTAATTGCTTCTGCTCAGTTTAATTGCTTCACACAAAATACTTCACGACTTTTCCCAAGAAGGACCAAATGCAATCTCTCCATCGTATCTTTTAGTTTGACATTTGGCACACCCAATTTAAAATTTTTGTTTTACAATGTATGATTTGGTTTGAATATTGTTCAATCCCAGTGAAAAATAATATAGGAAGCAGTAAACATATTTAATTTCTCTCCCCCTCTTTTTTTAATTTACAACAAAAATGTGTGGAAGTAATTAAAATATTATATACTTTTTAAAATATGATAAAATCAAATGATAACTATTTTACATTTACTGTATTTAAGAAAAAAAATGAATTGAATGAAAAATGAAACCACCCCATTCTCTCTCTATCTCTACATGTGTTTCTGAAATTAAATATTTTCCCATATCCTCTTTTATCATGCAAAGTACTCTTCCATTCTATATATAGCCCCCTACCTCCTCCACCTCCATTCCCCACTACAACAAACACCAACAACCAAACAATTCCATCCACACTGAAACAAAAAATCACTCTCTCTTCTTTCTTCTCCCATTCTCATTCTCTCCCTCCAAACCACAAAAATGGTAGCTGAGAACCACCCTTCTCCCACATACTTCATCCTCCTGCTCATAACCATCACGCGTTTGATCTCCACTGTCGGAAAAACCTCCCAATGGAAGGCTGTTTTACCTGCCGAGCTTGCCGGGGTAGACGAGGATGTCTTCGACAAGCTCCGAGGAGACTCCGAAGCTCTTCAGGGAAGAGCTTCCAAGGACTACGGCAACATAGCGCGGGAAGTCCCACTGGCGGTGTTCCACCCGGCGTCGGCGCAGGACATCGCGCGGCTGATCAAGGCGTCGTACAGGGGCGCTGTCCCCTTCAAGGTGGCGGCGAGGGGACAAGGGCACTCCACGCGGGGGCAGGCGATGGCACGTGGCGGCGTGGTGGTGGACATGGCAGGGTTCAGAGAGAGGGGCAGTGGGGTGGGGATAAGGGTGGGCAACACGGTGGACCCTTCGGTTGGTTACTTTCACTACGCTGATGTCGGAGGGGAACAACTTTGGATCGATGTTCTTCACGCCACGCTCGAGCATGGACTTGCACCTCTCTCTTGGACCGATTACCTCTACTTGACAGTCGGAGGAACTCTCTCCAATGCCGGCATCAGTGGCCAAACCTTCCGCTATGGTCCTCAAATCTCCACCGTTCGTGAACTCGATGTCATCACTGGTATCACACTTTCTTTTCTCCTCACTATACTCACTCACTATATACCTAACAGTAACTCCAACAAACCTAAATATTCTTCTTTATATCACTTCAACCTTCAGATACAACTTCAACTCTGACGAGGAAATGACTGCATAAAGTGAAGTTTTATCTAAGTTTTCTTTATTGGGAGTGTCAAAGCTCTTAGATTTAAATAGTCGGTGTTTTAATATTGTGAGAATTTTTCATTGGGCACCTTGGAAAGTGTCACAGCTTGGAAAGGAAGGAAAGAGGGGGTTTGGGAGGGGAAAGGAGATAAAATAATGGTTACGATGAGTTGCTTTGAAAAAACAAAAATTAAGTTTTTTTTAATATTCATAACTCTAATTGAGGTAACCAACGTGCCGTGGTTGTGAATGTTTTCAGAACTTCATTGCAACTTCGGGTATTTTAAAGTGCCCTTTGTTCATATTTTAAAGGAAAGAAAATTGACAAGTGCTGTAATGCATCAGACTGTGATTGCGATTGAAATTTATAAAACCTTGCTTTTCGGACCTGTGTTCCTTGTTTTTTATTCGAATTATATGTGTTTGACAAACTTGATTTCGTTTTATATTGTTATAATCTAACACCGGAATCGAGTCTTGGTCTACAATTTTTGGTGAATGTTTTAGCAAGCATGTTTGAAAACTTCTTAACTGTGGATTCAGTTCACGCGGTGACTTGTTTTTTTAGAACATGTTCATATACTATTGGTCCAAGTCGTTCTTTCGTCAATTGTTTTATTAAAAACAATAACCGGCAGCTGAATTTTGATTTGAAATGTTTGTTAAAAGAACATGTGCATGCATGCAAGCAATTATATATATTATGATTATTATTGTTTTTGTTTTAATGAAGTTTTGGTTTGATTCAGGAAAGGGAGAATCTGTGACCTGCTCCTCTCAGACAAATTCGGAGTTGTTTCACGGTGTTCTTGGAGGTTTAGGACAATTTGGAATTATAACAAGGGCAAGAATTGCTCTTGCGCCAGCTCCCAAGAGGGTACGTTTAAATCTTCAGAATTGACTAGGACTTTGTCTTGTAGCTTCTTCTTCCAACATTTCACATAGTGACGCCAATTCTACATGCTATATTATTCAACCATCAAGCTTTACGGAAGCATCAAATGTCCTTGTCCTAAAACCTTTATGTCACCATTTTTCTTGACACACACATAAGTTTCACATTATGTCATCCATGAGAGACACACATGAAAACGAAAACCAGACGAGTTACAGGTGAACAACGTGGATTTCTTCAAATCGAAAACCCATTAAAATGTGTGCTGGAAAAATGTACCTATATCATATAACTCAAAGTCTTTTGAAATATACACAGTGACTAAACCGACCAATAATTAGGCTCCTATTACCCTCTCTCGTCAACGATTCAACCTCTAATTTTTTCTTTATAAAAAATCAACTGATATAACAACTGTATTTTGAAAATACTACCAAGAACATAGGCCCATACATTAATATGTTTCCACTAGAAAGGATAAGAAAGTTGGTGAGTGAGAAGATGGAATTGAATTTCACATAAGTACTCCAGCAGTACTATTTGATGGGACTCACTGCATAAACTATAATCATGTGATCATTATTGTTTTTCATTGGTACGATAATGAGTTAATTAATGATAGGGTGAATTTCTTTTATTTTTATTATTGGCAGGTTAAATGGGTTAGACTTTTGTACAGCGACTTTTCTGCTTTTACCAAAGACCAAGAACAATTAATCTCAATCACTGGAAGGAAACAAAACATTATTGGTCTGGATTATGTGGAAGGATCGTTGCTAATGCACCAAGGGCCCATAAATAATTGGAGATCTTCTTTCTTCCCTTTAGCCGACCATGGTCGAATAATTTCACAAGTAACTCAACACAGAGTCCTCTATTGCCTAGAAGTTGCCAAATATTATGATGGCCAAAGTGAAAACAATGTGGACAAGGTACGTCTCCATTCATGTGCAATTGCCTTCATGATGTGTCCTTTCGTTTCTCTTGTCCTATATATCTTCCAAATAACCCCTTGTCACACTCCATGTTATTATAACTTTAATGTTGTAAGTAACATTCTTATTTTCATGTTGGTGTAGGAACTCCAAGTTTTACTCCATGGATTGAGCTACATCCCTGGATTTTACTACGAAAAAGACGTCTCGTACGTTGAGTTCTTGAACAGAGTCCGAAGTGGAGAGTTGAAGCTACAGTCACAAGGACTGTGGGATGTTCCTCACCCTTGGCTCAATTTGTTCATACCCAAATCTCAAATCATGGATTTTGACTCGGGCGTGTTCAAGAACATCATCCTTAAACGAAACATCACCACAGGACCTGTCTTGGTTTATCCCATGAACAGAAACAAGTAATTGAGCTGAACTACTTAACTGATTAACCTCAATTTATGTCACTGTTGTTTTCTTTACTGAATTGAAATTGTAAAAACCTTGATTCAGGTGGGACAATAGGATGTCAGCATCAATACCAGACGAGGATATCTTCTACACAGTTGGGTTTTTGCATTCAAGTGGGTTTGATAATTGGAAAGAGTATGATACTCAAAATAAAGAAATTGTGCAGTTTTGTAATGATGCTGGGATCAAGATTAAGCAATATCTTCCCCACTACCGCACACAAGAAGATTGGACAAACCATTTTGGCCCTAAATGGAGGACTTTTGTAGAAAGAAAACACCAGTTTGATCCAAGAATGATTCTATCACCTGGACAAAGAATCTTTAACAATTAAACTAGGTTTTTTTATAATATTTTCCCCCCAAATAAAAAATATGGTGGGACTACCCTAAGTGTACACATAGGACCCAGAGTTGAGATGATAGGGTTTGTACTTGTTTTTGTTAAGAGGGTGGGGTTAAAAGCTGCATGACTTTGGCATATATGTAGATCAGGTTACACATACTTTAGATACGTTAGGTTGACAAAATCATGTGTGAAAGATGCACACAGCTAGCTGTACCTTTCTTTTCCCTCACTCTCTTTCGTTTGTCTATCATCATCACCACACACAGATCAATTCCATGCTTAGTTTTTCATCTGATAAAAAGTTTCAATTTTCATCTTCTTCTGTCTCTCAAATATGAGTTTATTAAGATTTCAAGTTTAAACTCATTGAGAGTAGTTTAGAACTTGATGAATATGTGGAGGGTTGATTTGATTTTGATCACGTTGTTCTAATCCTACATAAATTGTTAATTAATGTGTGCAATGAGTTTGTTTGGTGGCATTATTATTGCTATAGTTTTGGTTTTGCCTTCCTAATTTTGAACATGGGCACCCTAGCAATAATTGAGATCCTAGGTTAAGGAGGAACATCATTATTGTGTCGAAATTGAGAGTCCTAGCTGTATGGCATAATAATAAATCATCGTAGGTTGCTAGATAGATGTGATAACGCCAAATGCCTTCAAATACTATAATTAATCTCCATTGCGAGATCCTTCCTCTTAATTATATATCATTAAAAAGATTATGCTGCTTTACAAGAGAATACAACTCATTACTCCTTAATTAATCTAAAGAATCGTCCAATAAACAAATGCTGTTGTGTATAATCCATGAAGTATATAGTTTAAATCAAGTTCGATACAATTGTAATTTTTTTAAATTTAACAAAGTTAATTTAAAGTTCTGTATATCAACTTAAAATAGGAAAGATAAATAATGCATTAGTAAATAAAAAACTCACATGATATATATATATATATATATATATATATATAT
>Ga0214543_1003184_pt1 | contig 32052 bp, 15 predicted proteins | sample CNSS2metaG_FD_160094 | JGI IMG/M metagenome (GOLD analysis project Ga0214543, IMG submission 160094) | Root nodule microbial communities from cowpea collected in UCLA plant growth center, Los Angeles, California, USA - CNSS2 | ecosystem: Host-associated > Plants > Roots > Nodule | place: USA... | reverse complement strand
CAGAGCCACCCATACTTGATTCATGTTTGTCTTTGGTTAATTTAATTAATTTTTATTCAGAACCCTAAATCCCTAATTCTGAAACCCTTAATCCCAATTTTGTTTTTTGGGAGAAAAACCCCAAATTAAGAATCCTAGGGTTTCTTAAAACCCTAATTGAAGTAAATTATTTTAATTAATTTTGAATTTTGGGTTCAAGACATTTGAACATAAGGATTTATATTTTAGAATATAAATAATTTTATTTATTTTATATATTTTTTGGTTGTTTAATATATTAGAAAACATTCAAAGTTTGTAGCTGAAATTGAAAGATTACAAATATTGTTAAACATTTCTTATAGAATAAGTAACATGTCTAATAACAATATGACCTATTCATATCTATAAACAACAACTGATGAGTAAAGGAAACAAAAACGTTTGCTTTATAAATGTCTAAAATATGGAAACTTTGACAGATATACAAAAGGAAAAAACTACAAAATCAACATCTAATTTCGACAATCTAACAGTCTATGTTTTAATCCCACAAAAAGAAAACAAAAGTAAATTATATAATGAAACTTGAACTTGAAACTTTTGTAAAAATAAAAACTTGTGGCACTTAACATCCTTGCTTTTGTGTTGCTGACCATTATTGCTTGTAGCCAAAGTATATTGTTGTTTGGTCTGATATATATAGACACCTAAAAAGGACGCTAATCTAAAAAGTTATTGTATCATGTTAAAAAAAATAATTACTTTATTGTTTCAATTCATTAAAATATAATTAATTACAATTACAATAATAGACAGGTATAATGCAAAGTAAATGTAATTCTTAAATAAAAGTTATATTTATAGTTCAATACTCAATAAAACATCAAATTTTTGCTTTACTAGATTAATAATATATATAAAAAATCAATATAACTTAAATTATGCTTGTATTTATAACTTATGAATGTAATTAAATAATATTGTCCTTTGATTATAATTGTTTATATAACTTTTGAATATAAAAAATGCAATTGTTCTTGTGTTTATTACACACACATTGTTTACAACAATAATCATTTGTTTTGAAGTCAGTATATACAAATGTCATTTTAAAATTAGAATGACCAATATGTAATATAATAATGTATTCCACAATTGCAATTTTTGTTCATTTCAATACAAGCATAAGAAAATTACACATGACCAGTAATCAAAATATGTTTACATATAGATATTACACATAACATTCAATTATACCTTAATATTTGAATTCAACTAACAAAGTTTTCGAGTCGATAAATAACTTAATAAACCATATGAAATAAAACAGAGTTGTAATTGTTCTTGGGTCATTTTCTTTCTTAAATCAACAACTGGTATTCCAATAAGATCATTGCAGTCTTGATCCCACAACACTAAATAACCTAATCTAGATTCATCCATTACTTGGACTTCCAACTTATATATGCAATATTCATATTCAAGTTTCTTTAATTGAAACATTTTACTCGTATCATAAAAGTATACAAAAATATATGTATTCGCAGGTTTATCATTACTGACTTCTACTTACTGGAGTCATTTGAAAGATATACGAAAATAACTAACTTCTACTTACCTAAGTCTAGGTTTATCATTACTGAAGTCATAAAAAGTACACTTAAAAACATGAGTTTCATCGGTTTTCTTCTTATAGCCATTACAGGCGCGGAAACTCCATCCATCATTCCCTAAATTGAACTTCATAGTACTGGCAACGATAACACAACATACCTCCTGAAATGAAAAACATCAATCAAAAGAATACTCGAATAACAATAAATATACTATACATGAAATTTATATCCACACAGTATAATACCTCTTTCAAATTTGTGATATATGATAGTTTTTTCCAACAACTTTAAACAAAAAACAATCATTTTGACTTATTTGGATAGAGGAACTTGTTTAACTTAACTCTTGACTATATTTAGAGAAATCATTCCCAAAACGACTACAATGTATATAGATGAGACTCTTCAATAAATAACAATATGTACATAGAAAAATAAAAATAAAATATAATAGAAAATGGTGTCAAGGTTTATTAGAAAAACGTACTCCAACCATTGCTTCTTGAAATCATCAATTTTTGGTGCATCTTGAAGAAATAAAAATTTTGAACCATTCCATGAATTAGAAATAGACAATGGCCATGGACCTAATCACAAAAACTAAATAAGCTTAAAATAAAAAAAAAGGCACGGAAAAAGACAACAACAACAATTTAAATACTTGATGCAACTTTAATCTTGCAAAGAGTCAAAATAATGATAATAACTTCAGATGGGTCATTTCCCTTCAAAGTACTAAGAAATTTTGTGTAGTAGGAATCCCACAACGTACAACTAACAACTGCAGAGATACATAAAAAAATTATGGTCAAAAATAAAGAATTAAGAAGAATTAGACTATATGATTAAAAAAATCGCAATTACCTCAATTCATGGAAATCAAACACAACATTTTTGGAATGAGGCATTGTCCTAACATTGTCAACAACACCAATCACATCTAATTGAAAATAACATGTTATTTAAGTACATAGACTTATTAATAAGAATGTAAGACGATATAAAGAACAACAATAGTAAGTCAAAATATAATTATACAGACTTACCAAGCAATAAATCAGCAATGAAATTATCATCAACAATATCTTTAATAGACTTAAACTTAAATATCTTCATTGGAATGGTATGAAGTAAGTATTCTTTGATAGTTGTAGCTCCTATAAACAACAACTTAAAAGGATGATCAATTACACGATATTATATTTTTAAATTTTATCAACTAGGTTTCATTAATGTTTGCAAATTTAATAAATGTGTTGGTTCTCATGAAATTTTATTTGGTATTATAATCTAAAATATAAAAAATTATAATTTATTTTAAACTTTTATTATGATTATTATTTGTTCTTTGTATCATTTTGATCAAATGATGTATTATAACTTTTATTAGTGTATAAAAAAGAGATTCATTAGAATTTAAAAGATTGAAGTAAACAAACATTTAAAATATATTTTAATTTGAATATTTGTTTTTCATTTATATTTTTTTTAAAATATTTTTAAATATTATCAACTAGGTTTGATTAATGTTTGTAAATTTAGTAAATGTGTTAGTTCTCATGAAATTTTATTTGGTATTATAATCTAAAATGTAAACAATTATAATTTATTTTAAACTTTTATTATGATTATTATTTGTTCTTTGTATCATTTTGATCAAATGATGTATTATAACTTTTATTAGTGTATAAAAAAGATATTTATTAGAATTTAAAAGATTGAAGTAAACAAACATTTAAAATATCAATTATGTTCTTTGTATCATTTTGATCAAATGATGTATTATAACTTTTATTAGTGTATAAAAAAAGATTTATTAGAATTTAAAAGATTGAAGTAAACAAACATTTAAAATATATTTTAATTTGAATATTTGTTTTTCTTTTATATTTTTTAAAAAATATTTTTAAATTTTATCAATTATGTTTCATTAATATTTGCAAATTTAATAATTGTTTTAGTTCTCATGAAATTTTATTTGGTATTATTATATAAAATGTAAACAATTATAATTTATTTTAAAGTATTTGATATGGAAGAAACAATCATCATTCTAATATTGAATATTTGATAATATTATGTTTCCTTTATCATAAAAACTTTATTATTTTATAAAAATTAATTAAAATTAATATTGAAGTAGTAAGAAAATGGGTATGGGTATGGGTACGAGATTATACCCGTTACCCGGTGGGGATGGGGATGAGTCAAAAGTTTAATACCCGTTGGGTTTGGGTATAGGGATGGCGATGAATTTTTTTTACAGGGATGGGTATGGGATAGCGAAACCCATGCTCGCCCCGCCTCGTTACCATCCCTAGTACTAGGGGCTTTGTTACAAGAGCTTGATATTAAAAGTTTTGCAAATGAGAGTTTCTATTTATGTTCTTGTAAGCCTTTGGTTAGTTTATTTGTTATAAATTGTGAACGATAGTTTTTTATTAGAGAAATGAATCAAGTTTTGGTTTTTGTTGTTATAAACTGTATTATCAGAGTTAAGAAGGGATCATAATTGAGTGTCAATAAGTGTTTAAATGACATCCTAGATAGGATGTTAAAACCCTAGCTCAAACAAGTATTCTTTTTTTTCAAGTCATTCTTAACTTAACCAAGTATTCTTTCTCAAGATAAGTATTCTTTCAACTCCTAACCCTTCCTGATTCAAGAATTCTTTCACAAGCTACTTCTGGTTTAAGCATGAGTATTTTTTGGACATAACCACTATTGGCTAATAACCGAGTATTTTTTGTCAAATAATCACTCCTAGATAAAATGTAAAGAGTGGATGATTTGGGATCTCTAAACACACTTTCATTTACTAGTGAAGACAATTGTTTATTGACCTATTTATTTTTATAGCTTTCTAAAAGGAACATTAGAAATGTTCTTTGTTGATGCTTTAGCTGGCTCAGAAAAAATCAATCATTTTTGCTATATGTGAACTGTCTCTCTATTTTTTCTCCTTCTTGAATGGTTTTATATAGACTTCAGAAGAAAGTAGCAATTTCTGGTCTTTAAGCAAGATCTTTATAATGCATTTCTTCATTTGATAAACTTCATAATGATGAATGTATTTAAATACATTCCATGTAGTAGTTAATGCTCTTTTTTCTTTTATGCAATGTTCCAATAGCTAAATGTACTTATCTCCTTCTTAAGCACTGTGCATTTTGTTGAATTAACTTTTATTGTAGTATCTATGAAGTTCACAATTCTTCTAGAGTTAAAAATGTTTTGTTAATGGATTTGATGAAGAGAAATAACTTTGAGATCTTTGCTTGAGAAATCTTTTGATGTATCGTGTCTATTGGCAAACAAGTCTCTTTATGAGAGAGAAGTAAAAGACATTCCTTGCAATCATATATATATATATATATATATATATATATATATATATATATATATATATATTGAGAGAGAAGTAAAAGACATTCTCTTGTTTCAATTCGATTTTAATGATATTGTCAACACCTAATTTCGTCTGGGTGAATAAATTTATTTTCGAAAAAAAAATAAAAAATAATAAAAAAATAAAAAATAAGTTTTTAGTTAATGGAAAATAAAACAAATGTGGAACAAAATTTTCTTCAGAGATTTTTCAAACTTTAATTTTAGAAAAAAAAAAGAAAAAAAGAGAGATGAAAAACCAAAGAGAAAAAAAGAAGAAGAAAGAGCCCAATTTGTTATTAATTATCGCACTCCTTCATGAGCCCAACAACTCAACATGTGGTCTACCTTTTGTTTCTGTAAGAGAAATTAGTGATATGATTCTAATAATTAGAAGAAATATTTTTTCAAATGGTTATAATCAATATTACTAATTAGGATTGATTTTGTGCTCTGATTTGTTGATGGTTAGAATCAATATTCTTAATCTTGATTGATTTTGTGCTCTGATTTGCTGCGATTTGATCCCCACAATGTGCTGCTATCATGACTAATTCTTTCCTTATATTGTTCATTACAATTAAGGCTGAGATTGCATTGATATTGCAAGGTGTGAGTATAAATACAAACTCTGTCATATGGTGAGGGGAGACAAACAAAATATTATCTACACTTCTCTAATTCTTTCCCATCACCACTCCCACATACAAACATCATTCTTCATCTCTCTTTAAAAAAAACATATTAGAGGAGGTAGAACAAAAAAAGAAGAAAAAAACATTCTCTACACTCTCTCTTTCTCTCATTACCACCCACATAGACACCTCTCATCTTTATCTCTATTAAAAAAACAAACACAAAAATATTAGAAAAGGAAGCAAAAAAAAAAGAGAGAAAAGGTGAGGAGATATTGAAAATTTTTTAAGGTACATCACTCTCAATTCTTTCATCTTTTGATTTAGTTTTTTTCAATTTTCATTCTTTTTTTTAATCATAAAAAATATTTTTTCCCTTTATTGTCTGTCCGGCCGCTCGCGTCGCATGACATCCAATTTAGATTTTTGTTTTTTCTAAAAATATATACAAATGATCTAAAAATAAAAATTAGCTTTCTTTTTTTACTCTTGTATATTTATTTGGTTGCTCAAGTCGTAATGACATTCACAACTACTTTAAAATAACTTAAAAAAAATATTAAAAATTTATAAATGATTAAAAAATAAAAAAAAAAGATTAGAAAAAAAAAAGAATTTATTTCAAGTGTCTATCCGGCCGCTCGCGTCGCGTGACACCAATTTTAAAATAATACTAAAATTTAAATAAAAAGGTTTTTCAAAATTATAAAACAAATTAAATCATTTTTCAAATAATTTTCCAAGTAGATTTTCATAAAGAACTACATAACCCTGATTCTTCGTTGTGAATGGAGATATGTAGGAGCGAAGATTAATCCTCGTTGGGCCCAAAAAACAAAAAAAAAATTGTTTCTTTTGTATCTTCTTTTATTACTATTTTTGGAGAAAAATAAATATTTTGAAAACCACATCCTGTTGCACATTTAATTAAAGGTACCGTCTTAGGACGGACGTTGTGGGGTGCTAATACCTTCCCCAAACGTAACCGACTCCCGAACCCAAAATTTAGTTTTTTGTAGACCTTGTCTTATCTTTTTGGTTTTTCTGTAGTTTTCCATAATAAACTATGGTGGCGACTCCAAACTATGTTTTTTACAAATTTTTATTTTTGGTTCGTCGTCCCGTCGCGATTACGGTTGCGACAGATGGCGACTCCACTGGCGATGGTAGAGAGGCAGACCATTTATTTGGATGTGCAAAATTGATGTGGTTTTTCTTCATATTTTTCTTTCTCATTTTTTTTGGTATGTGTTTTTTATCTTTTTTTATTTAGAATAATTGTACGTGTATATTCTTCTTTATTTTTGTATTTGGAATAATTGTCAGGTGTGGGTTTGGGTATACAATATATTCTCCCTTCACACACACACACACATTTTATTCATTACATGAGTGGGGCCCTATACCCAGGTCTGAGTTGCTTAGAATTAGAGGGGATTGTGTAGCAGTGTCACAGTGGATGTACTTCCCAAATGGTCATTGTGAGAACCCCAGCTAGAGTTTGTTTGCTTCATTGGTACTCCCACTTCTTGTTGTTTACCAACTGTCGTGGGAAATGCCATGAAGTAGGCCATAGCTCTAGTGACCTTGATATTTAGGTATTAGGGAACTATCCTTGTGAGCACATATACTTTCCCTTAGAACTTTAAGCATCAAACCCATGTTAAATAAAGGCATTAAAGGGAGACTATTTGCGTCCTTTACCCTCACCTTTCCTTGTATGTAATATTAAATTCATCACAATCACACCATTATTAGCCATAAACATACATTTCATTAGCATATCATGTGAATAAGTGCCCTGTGAGGCACAAACATGCATGCATTCCATTTTGTGGTTATCCAAAGATTCAAACACACAACATGCATAGGCATAAATTTTGGAAAATAAACAAAAAAAATGCACTAAAATAAATTCAAATTGTTTCCCATTTTGCCTGTCACCAAATTCTTGGAATCTTTCTTATTAAAAAATGAGAAAATAATAAAACATTCTTTGGTCAAATCAGTGGATTTAATAAGGAAATAATTTTTTGTTTGTTATCATTTCTTTTGAAATACCCATCTAATCTTGCATGCATGAAATTGTTCAAATATATTTCCATATCCATCTCTCTTCCACCATAAACCTTGTTTTCATTTCCATGGAGGATCATCATAAAGGAGACACATACCTTAAAATTATTTCAAGAAACTCTCTAAAAAAAAGAAGAAAAGTTCGCTAGACTAACAACTTTAAAAGACAATTTAGGCAAAAAAAAAAGTGAAAAAAAGAACAAAATAATGGACATCCTGTTACATGAACTAAATTATTTTTCTCTGAATTAAAGTTTTTTGAGAAAAACAACCATGATTTGAAATGATGTGTGGCCATGTTTCTTTATCAAAAAAATAAAATAAAATAAAAGTAATTATCCTTTGCTACCCAATTTGAGCCTTCCAAAAAATTTCTTTCAAATTACCCTAAACAAGGATTACCCTTCCATTGAGGGTTGACATAATGTTTGCATTTGTTTCATCCGACTGGTAGTTCACCAATACAAAAATATCAAAATAAAAAGAAAAAAGAAAAAGAAAGAAATGATATGGTTATATAGAAAAAAAAAACAAAAGTTTGAAGAATGAGAATAAAAGGTCAAAATATAGAAAAAAAAGGTGAACAAAAGTCAAACAAATTCTAAATGAAACATTATTCAAAGATCCTTGTTGAAACAATCCTCACATCACTTGTTTGGGCCTTTACTATCATTTACTTCCATGCCACTAGCCTTGGCCATAATACAAGCCTAATAAAGTCCATACAGGTCAAATATTGGTTTTCATCTTTCGAAGGTTTTAATTTAGAGAAAAATTTTGATTTGTTAACAAGTTTGTTCTAAAAAAAGATAAAAAAAAAGATTGAAAAAGTATGTTCAGAGATTTTCTTTTAAACATTGGGGCAGATTATTTTTGGGTGACATATTTTCAAAGCTTTAATAAGACAATTAAGCTAAATTTGGGTTGTCCTCTTTCAATTCATTCTTCATGAAACTCCATCTTTGCTCCTATAGTATCCTTCGCTCTAAGCCTAAACATTGACCAACCTTAACATAGTCCATCTTTATCAATCCCAAACCCAAACTGGGGCAGTCACTTTGTTTTTGATTCATATATTCCCTCATTCATTCTGAATTGGAGCCTTTATTTACATTGAAGACTCTAATCACATTAGGGGCAACTTGTGAAGACTCTATCATTTTCTCAATCTCCTCATTTGGGAAAAGTCTAACATGCTTTTGCACCCTAAGACCATCCTAGGCTCTCACACTAAGGGCAAATTCTTGAAGTCCCCATCTTTTCCTTCATACCATCAATAACTAGGGAAAGGCCAAACATATTTTGTGCCCCGAGACCAATTCAAATTGGGGCAACTCCCTACTTAATCTTCATCACCTCATGCAAGCCTTTCCAAGCCCTTGGAAATTTCATGCATGTCATTCAAATAGTATTTCAAAAGAAATGATTAAAAAATGTTTGTTAGTAAATTGATTAGACCAAAGAAATGATTTAAAAAAAAGTAAAAAAAAATTAAAGTAGAATGATTCCATGAATTAGAAATAACAATGAAATGAGAATCAATTCGAATATTGTTTTCAAAAAAATGCAAAAGAAAAATTCATACATCATACCAAGTCATGCATACATGACTCATTCATCTTTTTGAATAAAATAGTTTCCACCTTTCCAAATCAAAACCATATTCACTCATATGAATGGTTATTAAATCCTTTCGTTTTAGAAGGAAGAAAATTAAAAAATACATAATTTGGTTTATATGATGTTTCTCAAATTTTGGTCCTTTTCATTCATATGAATGACCAATATACCCTAAGCCCAATTTCCACTGGCCCTTAAGTCCAATTCCCACACTGGTTCCTAAGCCCAGATTTCACACTAACATCAAGCCCAGTTTCCACACTGGCCCCCAAGCCTAGTTTTTCACCTTAGCCCCTAAATCCAGTTTTGTTTTGCCTCAGTTTTTTCTAGCCTCTAAGCCTAGTTTTCCTTGCTCTCAAATTAAAATAAAGGAAAAATAAAAAATGAAAAAAAGCAAATTCCACTCATGCATTCACGCATCCATGCAAGCATATCATATAGTTTCAAAAAGAAAATCATAACATTTCATGCATCATCAAATCATTCATCATACTCCACAAAATCATTGAAAATCATTTCAAAAAAAAGTCAACAATGATATTTTTTGTTTTAGTCTCCAAAACGTTAGGCATTCACTTGGTGTTTGTCGACAATTCAAAAGCAAAATTCAGGTTCTCCTTTTTTACATCAAGACCCTCTGCGAGGCAATGGTCATTGATTTATTTTGTCATATCGAGGCCCTCTGCGAGGCAATGGTCATCGATCTCTTTACATCAAGACCCTCTGCGAGGCAATGGTCATTGATTTCTTACATCACATCGAGGCCCTCTGCGAGACAATGGTCATCGTTCTCTTTGCATCAAGACCCTCTGCGAGGCAATGGTCATTGTTTCCTTTGTCACATCAAGGCCCTTTGCAAGGCAATGGTCATCGATCTCTTTACATTAAGACCCTCTGCGAGGTAATGGTCATTGATTTCTTTTGTCACATCGAGGCCCTCTGCGAGGCAATGGTCTCGATCTCTTTACATCAAGACCCTCTGCGAGGCAATGGTCATTGATTTCTTATGTCACATCGAGGCCCTCTACGAGGCAATGGTCATCGATCTCTTTACATCAAGGCTCTCTGCGAAGCAATTTTCATTGATTTCTTTCCTCTTGATATAGACCCTCTCCTTGGGATTGGTTTTCAACTGTTTTTTTCAAAAATTCATAAAAGAAAATAATAAAACAAAGTGATTTGTCAGATTGTGACCCTCTACATGGTAATGGTCATCGAATCTTTTGAATAGACCCTCTCCACAAGATTGGTCTAATCTTGTTCATTCAAAAAGTAAAACAAAAATAAAAACAAAAAATTGGCGTGTTAGATGGAGACCCTCTCCTTGGAATTGGTCTCAACTGTTTTTTTTAAAAAGTCAGAAAAGAAAATAATAAAACAAAGTGATTCTTCGGATCGGGACCCTCTACATGGTAATGGTCATCGAATCCTTTAGATATAGACCCTCTCCTCGAAATTGGTCTAATCTCTTTTTCAAAAAGTCAAAGTACAAAAAGAATATGGTTTGTCAAATCGTGACCCTCTACATGGTAATGGTCATTGAATCTTTTGGATATAGACCCTCTCATCGGGATTGGTCTAATCTTTTCTAAAAAAATATATAAGAAAAAAAAGAAAATTTCCAACTCGAGGCCCTCTACATGGTAATGGTCACCGAATCTTTTGAATAAACCCTCTCAACGGGATTGGTCTAATTTGGTTTTTTCAAAAAGTAAAAAAAAAAAACAAAAAGAAATAGTGTGTCAAACCGAGACCCTCTACTTGGTATGGTCAAATTTGTCTTCAAATTTGTCTTCTTTTAAAACCTGAACGAAATTAGTGTTTTTATCTTTAGTTATCTTTTACTACCATAATATGAAAAAGTCAAATTTTCACATTATCTAATAAAATCTAAGTAAAGAGGGGCAACTGTCAACACCCAATTTCATCCGGGTGAATAAATTTATTTTCGAAAAAAAATAAAAAAAAATAAAAAAAGTTTTTAGTTAATTGAAAATAAAAAAAATGTGGAACAAAACTTTCTTCAAAGATTTTTCAAAATTTAATTTTAGAAAAAAAAAAGAGATGAAAAAAAAGAGAAAAAAAAAAGAAGAAGAAAGAGCCCAATTTGTTATTAATTATCGCACTCCTTCATGAGTCCAACAACTCAACATGTGGTCTACCTTTTGTTTCTGTAAGAGAAATTAGTGATATGATTCTAATAATTAGAAGAAATATTTTTCAAATGGTTATAATCAATATTACTAATTGGGATTGATTTTGTGCTCTGATTTGTTGACGGTTAGAGTCAATATTCTTAATCTTGATTGATTTTGTGCTCTGATTTGCTGCGATTTGATCCCCATAATGTGCTGCTATCATGACTAATTCTTTCCTTATATTGTTCATTATAATTAAGGCTGAGATTGCATTGATATTGCAAGATATGAGTATAAATACACACTCTGTCATATGGTGAGGGGAGACAAAAAAAATATTCTCTACACTTCTCTAATTCTTTCCCATCACCACTCCCACATACACACGTCATTCTTCATCTCTCTTTAAAAAAAAACTATTGGAGGAGGTAGAACAAAAAAAGAAGAAAAAAACATTCTCTACACTCTCTCTTTCTCTCGTTACCACCCACATAGACACCTCTCATCTTTATCTCTATTGGAAAAACAAACACAAAAATATTAGAAAAGAAAAAAAAAAAAAAAAGAAAAGAGAAAAGGTGAGGAGATATTGAAATTTTTTTTAAGGTACGTCACTCTCAATTCTTTCATCTTTTGATTTAGTTTTTTTCAATTTTCATTCTTTTTTTTAATCATAAAAATTATTTTTTCCCTTTATTGTTTGTCCGGCCGCTCGCGTCGCATGATATCCAATTTAGACTTTTGTTTTTTCTAAAAATATATATAAATGATCTAAAAATAAAAATTAGCTTTCTTTGTTTACTCTTATATATTTATTTGGTTGCTCAAGTCGCAATGACATCCACAACTACTTTAAAGTAACTTAAAAAAAATATTAAAAATTTATAAATGATTAAATAAAAAATAAAAGATTAGAAAAATAAAATTATTTCAAGTGTCTATCCGGCCGCTCACGTCGCGTGACACCAATTTTAAAATAATACTAAAATTTAAATAAAAAGGGTTTTAAAAATTATAAAACAAATTAAATAATTTTTCAAATAATTTTCTAAATAGATTTTCATAAAGAACTATGTAACCCTAATTCTTCGTTGTGAATGGAGATACGTAGGAGCGATGATTAATCCTCGTCGGGCTCAAAAAATAAAAAAAATAAAAAAAATTTGTTTCTTTTTGTATCTTCTTTTATTACTATTTTTGGAGAAAAATAAATATTTTGAAAACCATATCCTTTTGCATATTTAATTAAAGGTACCGTCTTAGGACGGACGTTGTGGGGTGTTAATACCTTCCCCACACGTAACCGACTCCCGAACCCAAAATTTGGTTTTTTGTAGACCTTGTCTTATCTTTTTGGTTTTTCTGTAGTTTTCCATAATAAACTATGGTGGCGACTCCAAACTCTGTTTTTTACAAATTTTATTTTTGGTTCGGCATCTCGTTGCGATTTCGGTTGGGACAGATATCTTGTCCATTTTTTTTTGTTTCTTAAATGAATCCATCATTCTCCTTCTCTTTGAGCCTTTTGAAGTGTACATTCACATCTAGATAACTTGCTATCTTAATGTCCAGTGGAAATCTTCACTAGGTTTTCTTAAATAACTCATCACTATATTCAAAATTCTAAAATGAACTAACTAAATCCTTCATCAGCCAATTACTAGGGGCTAAGCAGGATAGGGTTGATAGCCACGATGTTGCTTCTTGTTTTATCTTTATTTCTCTTAAGAACACTTTATCTTCTTCATCAAATTGGGTAACTAATGAGTGCATATTTTTACCCTTATTTAACGTTTAACTTTGGGGGTTTAATTGAATTTTTGTGTTTAAAAGATTGATTTAATCAGGATTTGTGATAATTGGGCTTATTGAGTTTGAGATAAAAATGGGTTAAAAGATGATTTTAATTGTATAAAATATTCTTGGATATTTTAACTTTTGTTGATATGCAACTGAAGTTAAACTTGGTTTATTAAAGGTGTGAAATTAAATTATTCTGAATTACAAAATAAGGCCAAAGTTAGTAATTTCTGGAAAGAAGTATACACTGAGCTAAATGCACCCTTTTTTTTTACATGTACACTCCCTTTTTTTTTCAAAAATGGGCCACACAATCAACTTTCACTATTATGCCTCCTAAATTACTAACTTTCATCCCTCCTATCACTTAAACTCAACGCAACCAGATCATGCCATGTGACAATCCTCCACTCATTAAACTGTCTAACCAAAACACATTATGTCATCAATCCTCACTCAAACATCTAACCAATCACGACACAACACGTCATTTAATGCAGCACCCCATGTAGTAATTAGTAACCTTTCTTCAGTTTGACAATATCTCAATTCCTCTGAAACTGTAGTGGCATACAAAGTTGACAATTCTTCTAGAGTTGATAATGTGTTTGTTTAGTGATTTGGTTAAGAAAAACATCTCTAACTCTTCTTGTTCAAGAGATCTTTTGACGTGCCTTGTCCTTTGGCCATCAGATCTCTTTGACAAAAAAAGTGGTAGACATTTTGTTCAACATAGAATAAGCATTTATATATTTTCCATGTAATACATCGTTAATCTACTTTTATGTGTTTTACAATTTGAGAGCATTCATAATTTATTAAACATAACTTGAGTATGCACAATTACATGAGACATTTGTGTCTTATATGAGTCTTATATGATTTGTTGTTCATTTAAAACATTGTTTTTTAAAAGAAACGTGATCATATTTGATACTCAGCTATTTTTAACACTTAATAAAAATCATAAAATATTGAACTTTCAATTTAACACACAAGAGGTTCTTCATGTTTTATGCTTTTGTTGGATCAAACACTTAATAAAAACATAGGGTTGTTTTATTTTTCTATAACAAATGTCTTTATTGAAATCAAAGATTCTAGGTTTCTATACAATTTTTCAATATACAACGCAACCTAATTCAATTCTTTATATATCAATGGTATTCAATCTTTAATATTCTTCTAGTAGCACAATCAAATTCAATTCACTAAGACACAACATATCAATGGAATTCAATCCTTAATATTATTCCAGTAGAAATAAATTTGAGTTTTAAGAATTGAAACAAATTGAAAACAAATAACAATACTTATTCATTGTTTACATTTTTTTGGCACAAATATAACGATCTTGCATGAAATAAACATGTTTGACACTATAAACAAGATACTCAAATGAGAGGCAATTTCTTCGGAAACAACACATCCTTCCTTCATTGAGATGCAACACAGTTTGCAGGAAAAATTAGAACACAGCCAGAGTTCAATTCATGAAGATGGATGCACCTCGTGCAAGATTGCACATGTACATCAATACAAATAGATAGTTGGACTACAAAATCCAAACTAAAGAAAGAGCAGGATTCTAAATAATGCCTTTTATTTATCTTCCATTAGGCTCAGCAATTCGGGGTATTCTGCCTCCTACTTGTTGTTCCATACACTTCACTACCCTCACGTGCTTTGCATTCCATTCCTCAATCAACTTCTGCTCCTTGCTTTCTGCATCTCTCCTCAACTCTCCTAACTGTTCTCTATATTCTGTTTCTATTCTATCCAAAGCAGCATTCTGTTCTTCCCTTAGAGCCTTAATCTTTGCTTCAATTTCCTCCATCTTTTCCCTCCTTCTGCTAGCCTTCTCTGCCTCCAACTGCTGCTCCACCCTTCTCAACAGCCACGCCGCCTCCTTCCGATGCGCCACCATAGCATGATGTCCTTCTTCCAACTCCTTACAGCACTCTATTAACTCTAACACTACTATGTTATCACCATGAGGTGTTGTTACATTCAACCAAAGGGGAGGAGGTGCTGTTGAGGAAGAGAGACTAAGGGTCACAGAAGGTGAATGTGGCCTAATTCCTGGTGAGGGATTGGTGGTGCTAGAATTTGAAATCCAAGGAGGAAGCAATGATGCAGGTGCAGATGCAGATGCAGAAGCAGAAGCAGTTGCAGGTGCATCAGTGTGGATAAAGGGTCCAGTAGAAGAAGCCATAAGGTATGATGATTGTGAAGAGTGTTCCTTCACTAGCTTCTCAGCAAAAGTCTCAAGAATATGATCATATTTGGTATTATCAACTGGGCCAATTGCTTTGTTAATCTCTTGTTTCTCCCTCTGTTGCTTCTCTTTGAACACTTCCCACCACTTCCCTAACCTCTTGGCAGTTCTACCTGGAACTTCTGCAGCAATTTTCTTCCATTTGTTGCCGTGTTTCGCTTGAAGCCGGATTACAAGGCTCTGCTCTTCCTCTGTTAGAGACCCTTTCTTGATGCCAGGCTTGAGGTAGTTCTTCCACCTTTCTAAGCATGACTTTGCATCCCTGTTTAGAGGTGTGTTCATGCGCTGAGACACAAGATTCCATTCCCTAGGACCATACTCTCTCACATATGCACATAACAACGCATCCTCTTCAGCCTTCCAACGTTGCCTTTCCTTCATTTCCTACTGCAAATCCAACAGCCCATATCTTCAACCTTGAACTCTTCATTATTCTATCTGCATAATTCATCACAACAATGATGTGAAATTCAATAGTTACATAAACTTGTAGGATTATTAAAAACCAGGAGTTGAACTCAGAATAGAACACTTAACCCACTCCAGAATTAGGTTTACCAAAAAGCCAGATATGAAATTTAATCCAGCACACTGTCAACATGTAGAATACATGTATGAAGCATACATAATAGAGAATGACTATTTAGTCAAGATCTTCCACAAACAAGTGAAAATTGATTATAAAAAGTTGAAAGCAGTTTAAAATAATGGCTATTTTGTCAGATCTTTCAGAGAAAAATTTCATTTGGCACACTACTGATTTAAAAATGGCAGTAACAAACCTTTCTAAAAGTGAATAATTTTTCAGGTCCTTTAATATACAGTTATCTGAATTATTAATTATTATATAAGGATAGTAGCCAAAAACAATCACATCACTCAATAAAACAAAATTATCCTCTTATCTCCTATTCCAAAATAGAATAATAGAATCCGAAGCATTGATTTCAATGAGACAAAATATACACTACTTAAATTCTTTTATTGAATTACACGAATTTCATCATATCACTAGCATTTGGAATCCAGTAGAATCTCAAATGAAACGGAACATATAAATAAGAACTGAACCAGTGATTCATTTTCATTATAGAATCAACTATAAAAACTCGAAAACAAAGCATAAATGCTTGGTGTACAGAAAACAAAAACAACATTCAGTATCCCCAGTACATTAAAAGAAAGAAAACATTGCGATGGCTCACAAATATTGCTACTAGTTTATAAAGAAAATATTCAATAAAAGAGTAAAAGTATTTAGTATTTTAAAGAATTATTCTAAAAACAAAACTTAAATCCTCACCAAAACAAAGATAACTAAGCCATAACAAACAAACGTTTCAATACAAAACTTCCACAATCTAGAGCCTTTAAACAACATCAAAAGACAAATGCATAAAGAGAGATAGAAAAAGAAAGAAAAGAACATTGTATGAAACCGCACCATCCTAGAGCCCTGAACCAAAAGATAAACTCATCCTTGGTTTGGTTGGTTGCTTAGAGGAATGGTGAAAAATGGAAAAAGAAGAAGAAGAAGGAGAAAGTGGTGATGAAATGGTAAAAGGCTTGATGTTGCTCCCTAACTACCTAGCAGCTTGGTTGATTGTTGATGGAGGGTACACATTTGGATAGCTAAAAGAAAGAAAAATGGGAAAGGAGGGAACAGAGTTGCCATGATTGTTGAAGAGAGAGAAAATATTTTGTGGGGTGAGATGGGTGTAGGATAAAGACAAGGCACTGTGAAGAGAGAGAAAGAGATGGAATGGGACAAGACAAGGGAAGAAAGGGCACAGGGTCACAAGAGAGAAAAAAAGAGGAAAAATCATTAACGGAGCAGTGCGGTACGTTGGTTTCAGTGCTTCAAAATGCCACGGTCTCTCTTTTACTCCTTTCTAAATTATTCACCGTGCAAATCCTCTAAGAATTTACCTCCTATGTATTTGAAGTTAAATACGTTGTTCGATCAAAATTTTAAATAAATTTTAATTAGTTTCAACTTATTTAATGTCATCTTCACATTGTATTTCCAACAAGGAGTGATGATAGTAAATTCAATCTTCTTAAATAAAGTTGTACCGTAGGATCCAATCCTCCACCACAATCGAACGGACCAAGAAGAAGCGGTTGAAGACTCTTCGTAACGGCCGCACAATCCAAGTTGATGGTGCAATCTTTTCGGAAGAATAAATAAAGTTCTATAATTGAACGGCCGCGGCCGAAGACACCTCGCAACGGCCGAAGGCCTCACACCACATTTGTTTTGTTAACAGTTAATTAAAAATTATATTGAGACCTTCTTGATGTGATCTTCCGAAACATTGATTATGACTTGTCATTTTATTTGAAAAACATATCAGTACTCAAGTTTAAAAAATAATTGAATCTCAATTAAGGAAATTCTAATCAAAAGTTCACATAAAGAAACTATAAAAAGAATCACAAAGTAAGTAGGTAAGGACTTTTACTTCACATTTATTATAACATTAATTGTTAATCCCGAACAAATCTAACCTGACTTAAGCATCATAGCCTTATTGGCGGGTACCCCAATCGTTTAGACAGCCGAACAGGAGAAGAAGAGAGAATCGAACAGGAGAAGAAAGAAGAGACAAGCGGCAATAGAGAGAAAATCATAGTTTAGATAAACGTTCAGTCCCAATACTTGAAACAAAAGTTTTCTACAAAAGTCACCAAACAAAACTATAATGTAATGAATATAGTGTACTGATAATATGGATATATAAATCTTAAAATATATTTTAATTAATTAAAATTTTATTTCCAATTTTATATTAAATTTTAATGAACATGATTTAAGGAAATGAATATTTTTATATGAATAATAAAAATATATTAACTAAGTTTTCATTATTTAATCTTTTTAATTATCGAATTGGAAGAGTGTGCCTAATTTTGTACAAATTAAGGATAATAATTAAGTTTTTATTTTATTTTTTAAATTTGGATGTTGAAGGTAAGTTTATTTCTTATTTTTATTAATTTTTTTTTACTTAAAAAACTATTTTAATTAATATTTGTTATAATTAGAAATATTGAGCATGAGTTGCAAAAATATGTTAAATTGTATAAATATGCTTTGAAAATTTTGAGGGGTGTTTGTGTAGTTAAAACTAAAGATAAACTTATAGAAGTGTGGAAATAAATTGATTAAATTTTTATGACACTCCCAATACTAAACCAAAATTAACAAATAATCAAAGTTACAAGAAATCAAACCAAACATCACACGAAACTAGCAAAAGAAGCATGGAAAAGTTAAAAAAAAGAGAGATGTTTAAAAGTTAGGCTATCCCAACGAGTTGTCCACTTGCCCAACTAGAGTTCTTGTATAATAACTTATCCAGAATTCTTGGAGCCCAACTAGCTTGAAAAAGTTTGGCTCAACGATTTTCTCATCTTTTTCAATTGAAGGAGCTTTGATAATGCAATAATATTTATGATAAAAGATAATTTGGTGAAAATATATCTTAAGATATTTTATTTTATATTTTTAAATAATTGTTTTATTTAATTATATTAGAAAATATAAAAAGATAATAATTGTCAAATCTTTTGAAATCTGGCAATATCTTTTTAAATCTATTTAGAATTCTACAACAACCAAATATATCACATATATTGAATTTATTTAAAATATAATTGGAGGAAATTATATTAATAGAAATAATATTACAACAACAAAAAAGGTAGAAAAAGACCTTGCCCAATTTCTACATAAAGAGAATTAAGGGAATTCATCTTATTTGTCTGGTATTGATCTTTGTCTTGAGTCGTCTAAGTTGTTCAACTAACCCAAGTTGTCTAACACTTATGTAGAACTTGGGTCATCTAATGGCTTAGTCGTCTAATCCAACCTTCAACTACTCTAACCAATGCTTTCACTTGACCTTGTTTAAGTCCTATTTTTTCATATGTTTGCTTCTATCTTTCAAGCATTTACTTGTTCTTTGTTGTCCTGTGCTTGGCTTAAATTCATTGAACACACATTGTCTAAACAAAAAATATACGCACACACAATCCCACCCACCCACACATACACCCACACCTACACCCACCCACACCCACACCCACACCCACCCATCCACACCCCCCATACACACACCCATCCACCCACCCACCCACACACATAAGAACAACCACTATTCCAAACTTCTCTCAAGCCTTACAAACAAGGTCTACTTCCATTGCTCCCTTAAAGTTGTTGGTGAAAAACGGCCAGTACATTGGTCGCATGTGGCAAGTAATAAATATATCGTTCTCTCCACGGGGACTTATGCAACACATGTCAACTATCGCAATTGACAACTCAATTAGACAATAAAGTTCACAAAAATACTAAAAAACTCTTTTTTGTATTTTTATCAAACAGTTGGTGCTCAATATAAATTTAACACAAAGTATTTACAAATGTCAAGACTAGATTTCATTCACTTCATTCTCATGCATTCACAAACATTTCAATTCCAATTTCATGTCAAAATCAACTCATAAGAATACTCAAATCCTATTCCTAGTGACTTTGAGCCTATGATAACTTATCAAGTTCCAATTCCTTGAATCCTCAACAAGTGAAATCATGCATTAAATTCAAGAGTCTTAGGATTACTAATGAATCGTGTTTTATTCCTAGATACAAGCTCCATTAGGTATTCAATTTCAATTCTAAAAGTTCAAAAGGCATTTCCCAACCCCTCAAGAACACAAATCATGCATGGGTGGTCAAACCAAATCAAGCATTAAACATGAAAATCAAATACTAACATTAAAATGGAAAAGCATATGTATTAACATCCCAACATACACAAGAATTCAATTCATTACATCTAACCTCAACTAATAGGTTTAGCTTTCCATGGTGGAGAACTTAGGTTTTACAAATTGAAGAGAAAGGGAAGAGGTGGAAACCAAAGAGAAGATGCAAGCCCTTTCCCAAAGTTCTTGAAAAATGCTCCATGCTCTAATTGTGCCTCCCCTTCGCCAACACCTCCAATTTGTAGATCCTCTCCCTCATCAACCCCAAAAGGGGGAAAACACCATGGATGAAGATTGAAGACCCAAGGAGGAGTGGTAGAGCTTCCTAGCATCTCAAACAACCTCCAAGGGCCTCTCTCAATTTCTCTAGGTGAAGAGAAATTGTGGAAGGAAGAAAAGATCCCTTTGCCTCATGAGGAAACATGTTTAAATACCCATTTTGACCTATCAACGTCGTCACTGCCTGGCGCCATCTCAACACTGCTAAGTACCGTATTAGTAAAAATGTGAAGCAGGAACTCCAAAGAGTCACCACCTGATGGTATTACTCCATAGCCAAGCGTCGTTGGCCACCACTTGGCGGCACTCCTCCACTATCCGGCGACAGCTTTTACGAATTGAATGGCGTTCAACCCCACTTTTTCACCGCTCAGCCTTGTAGCGCTCAGCCTCACTTTCCACCACTCAGCCTTGTAGAGTTGAGCCTCCTTTTCCATCGCTCAGCCTTGTGGGTGCTAAGCCTCACTTTTGCACCGCTCAACCTTGTGCAGTTTGGCAGCATTTTGTATTTGAAGCATTGGGCTTGATTCTAGTGGCGTCCAGTGCAGGTATTTACTTCAAATTAATCTTTTCTTCTCCAAAACATGCTCCCCTACATTCTTGCTTGTTTTTCTCCACCACAAATACTTCCTATTAACTTATTTAACACATTCAAAATAGATATTAGAGATAAAATAATCATAAAATAACTAAAACATAAAACAATACAAAATACAATAAACTTGAGAATATAACAAGATAAAAGTTAGGAAACAGTTAACTTATTCATGACAGTAAACACACAAAATAGGTAAAAATGGATATTATCAAAAGCCTTACGACGAAGTACACATGTGCTACTTCCTATCATTCTCCTTGAGGGCTTCCTTGGCGAAGTCCACCTCTAGTATAGCTATGTAGAGTTACCCTTACTACTGCTCTCCAAGAGAGACTTACGAGCAAAGACCACTCTTGACTGCTCACCGAGAGCCTTACGAGCAGCATGAACACTCAAGTTCACCACTAAAGACTAACAAAGTGCACCACCTTTAGTTAAGTCTCCACACACATTCACAATTCCAAAAAGCACATATTTTTATATTACCTAATCACAACAATTAAGATTAATTCAACAACCTCTACTCATATAAATAATTCATCATACAAAAACACAATTTAAGTGATGCTCGCCTCTATAAACATGTGCCTAGTTGTACAAACACAACAAAACAAAAACACAACCAAAGAGCATTGGTCAAGTGGCACCCAATGTCCCTGACCTAGCGTCCAATGCCACCAAATAGAACTCGGCAATCAAAAGTGGCGCCTAGCGATATTGAACTCAAGAGCTCAGCATGATAGTGACGCCTAACATTACTGTGAACAATAGAAACCAAAATATAAAAAATAATATGCACACTTGCCCAAACTAATCCACTTCTTCTTAAACATGATACAAAAATTAGATAATATAATCTGAAAACATCCAACAAAATTATTAAACACAATTTATGCAACATCAAAAGATTAACCCTCTAATTGCACCATCTAATACAAAGTACTTCAAATTACTTTTCAATTTATTCATTCGCTAATACTAATATTCTCAAAATTAAATTAACTTCTTATAAATCATCGATCGTTAGAAAAAACTTATTTACCCACAAAACTATATTCTCACGCTTCCATTTAATCATCAATTTCATTATGTACATCATTAACCAAATTCATAGAAATTCAATTACTTCAAAGTGTTGTACATGGATTTAATCAAAATTTCATCATTTAAACCTCATTTTCGTAAACCTCTTTCCATACTTTTGAATCATTCAAATACACATGCATCAACCCATTCACTGATATAAAAAAAAAATCTAAATCAATACCCCTATCAAGAATCTATAACCCACCACATGTTTCCAACCAAATATAAATTTTCAACATTACCAACTATTTATTTTAATTTATCAAATTAGGTTTATAAATTGCCATATATATATATATATATATATATATATATATATATATCCTACGAATTAATGATTGTCCATTAGTTTTCTATTATTACTCATATATTAGTTTTCTATTATTACTCATATATTGATTACTCTTTATAGGATTTAATTCTTTTTATTAACTATTTGTAATCCTTGAATTGTATTCTTTGGATTGCATTTTGTATCTATAAATATGATTTCCCCCTTAATAATATGACACAGAAAATTAGCGTCCATTATCTCTTATTCTCTCTTCTTCATCTTTCTTCTTTCTTTTATTAAGTTTATATTTTATAACAAGTTATCAACATAAGAGCTCCAACTGAGCTAGCATGATGACTCTAACCAACTGAGTTAGGTACTAATTATTTTTTATATAAAGTAATACATGTTTATACATTCATACATATAAATTTATATATATATATATATATATATATATATAAAGTTTCTTGTTTGTTCATATTCACTTTTTTGTTATTCATGTTATATAAATTTGTTAATATAAATTTATTTTATACATTATAAACCATAGTCTAACTATATCATCATATTATATTTGTCTTTCTTTTGTATTCTTCATAAGCTAATGAATAATATGTGTTATGTTTCTATTTTTCTTGTGAAAATGTGTCATAAAAAAATTGTGATAAATATAATATTATTTTTTTAGACATGCTTTACAATTCTGAATTCTTACACATTTTGTAGTGATTTATTTTCTTTATATATTGATAGAATTATAGAATTTTTAGTTCACATTTTATGGTTACATTGTTTACTATAAATTAATATTGTTTTATTAATTATATAGTTTCATACATGAAAAATGATTTTTATTAATGTTTAACTTTTGAATGAGCTAGTTCTAAACGTGTCAAACCTTGCAAAACTTGAATTTGTAGCCCTTGATATTACGGGAAAGCATTATTGTTCCTGCGGAGAACAAATAAGAGAAGTCAAACACAAATATTACCTTACCTCAATCCGAAATCTCTTTAATTGGCTTCTCATCAGCTTGCGTATGTCATTTGCTGGTATCACGACTTGGACCCATGAGGGGTTACCTACGGAGAGGACTCTGACGATCAAGTCAGCCAAAAGATTCTCAAAAAGTCAAATCTCGTGATTAAGGGATTAATGAATGCGTACCTTTAATTACTGGGGTCCATATGTATTTATAGTCATTAATTATGTTTGGCCTTGTCATAGGTTGGGCCATTGCTTGAGCGTAGCTGGGCCTGAGCCTGACCCAGGCCCCTTAGTTCAATGATTGTTGGTCTTAGGGGCCTTACCTGTAATACTCTAAGTCTGGAATGGTCGATAGATCTTGTCCTATCTTTTGAAGTAGGCGGCCTAGGCCGTTTACGCTTTCCCGTTGATTCGTTTGATAATTGATTGCGTGCTTGTAGGGCTTTTTGTAGGCAGATTTAATCGTGTAGTTTTGTTAGGCCGCCTAAGTGTAGTACATCAGTTCCCCAGCCTTTGTCGGTGGAGACATAATGGTAAAGGATGAAAAGTTTGAGCAATATTATGAGGCCACCTAGGCGTAGTACAATTACTTATCTTAAAAATTAGATGCTGAAATACATTTAGATGCAATAGGTCTTGGTGATGCCATTAAAAATAAAGCATTTGAGCAAGATAAGGCTAAAGTTATGATTTTCCTTCGTTGTCACTACCATGAATGGTTGAAAATTGAATATCTCACTGTAAAAGACCCTTATGTATTATGGAAAAATTTAGAAGAAAGATATGAACACTAGAAACTAAAAAATCATAAGGTCTGCCCAATTGTTTATGCTCCATTCCCAGAACTGAATGTCATAACATTTGATTCATATTTTCGTGGTTGTGGCCTTGGTTGTGGTTGTGGTCGTGTTAGTAATCATGGTCGTGGACATCGATCGTAAAGGGAATTTCAAAGAGACTTTTTATCATTATAACTGGAACAATAATGTGAAAAAGGAAAAACAAAAAAGTGAGAATAATGGCAATTAAGATGAAAGTATATGTTATCATACACCAAAGAGTCTTGTTGAACTCTACCAAGAATCATTGAAAAATAAGGTGAAGATCCTAGAAACACATTTTGCTTATGAAGATGATGATTGTGATTATGGCCATATGGATTTCACTCATCTTGATATTGTTGATTTCTTTGATAAACTAGATGGAAGAATTGTTCACATTGGTGATGAGAGTGTTAAGAAATAGATTTTTGCATATTATGTTCTTAAATTTAAGATATTGTTTTATGTTTTTATGTTTAAAATAATGTTTTTGTTTCATGTTGCTTATATATAACTTTTCTTGATCAATAAATATTTTAAATCTTCTAAATATTTTGTTTTTCCTTTTTACATAGTAATATCTAATATTGATGTTTTTTTATTTGTAAGAATGAATGTTGACCCTAACACAAATGTTGAAGATGTGTATTTTGCTGATAGTGCAACAACTCATACAAGTAATAAATTTTTCTCTTATTTGGTAATGCAAGAAGTCAATGTTTAGAACTATTTATGGTACTACAAATATAGTTGAAGGCTCTATAAGAGCTACTATACTTATACCAAAAGGTATAAGGTTGCACATTAAAAATGCATTTTACTTTCTTAAGTCTAATAGAAACTTATTAAGTTTCAAGGATATTTATGTAAATGAATATCATATTGAGACAAACAATGATGGAGATATGGAATATCTTTATATGAGTAAACTTGGGTTGAATAAAAAATGTGCATTGGAGAAATTATTAACCTTCTCTTATGGCTTGTAATACACATATATTAGTACAATTGAAACACATGTCATTGTAAACTAGAAGTTTATGAAGTAGAGATCACTTCCTAAATTATCCAATTATAAATTTTTTTTCTTGATAATGCTGATGAATTTACATCTCATGCTTGTAATAAGTATTGTATGTCAATTGGAATTGAAGTTGAACATCTAGTAGCACATGTTCATACTCAAAATGGACTTACAGAATCATTAATAAAATGTTCAAAATTGATTGCAAAACCATTACTTATAAGAGGTAATCTTCCAATGGTTACTTGGGTTTATGAAATTTTGCATGTTGTAGTATTGATTCGCATAAGGCCAACAAGTTGTAAATAAGTCTCATCTGCAATTGGTTTTTGGTCAGCAACTTAATATTTCTCATTTAAGAATTTTTTTGGTGTGTTGTATATGTTCCAATTTTTCTAACAAAAAAGGACTATGATGGGTCCTTAGAGACGATTAGGAATATATGTTGGATATTATTCTCCATCAAAAATAAAATATCTTGTACCATTAACAAGAGACTTATTTACAACTTGATTTACCGACTATCATTTTGATGAAGTTTTTCCAACATTAGGGGGAGAAAGAAAACAATTGGAAAAGGATATTGGTGAGAATGAATTATCATTATCTCATCTTGATCGTCGTACAAAAGAATGTGAATAGGAAGTTCAAAGGATATTTCATTTACAAAAATTGGTCAATCAATTACGAAATGTTTTTATTGATGCGAAAAGGGTAACTAAATCACATATATCAGCTACTAATGCTCTAATTAGAATTGATTTTCCTGTTGGGAAAACCTAATATAACAAATGAATCTTAAACATGCCTGAAGCATGGTAAGCCTGTTGGTTCCAAAGATAAAAACCATCGAATGAGAAAATGAGCTAAAAGACAATATGTCCTAATCGAGAAGGTGGAAACCCCAAAAGATTTATTTGAAATAATTAATTATACGATTCCAAGAGAACCTCTAGTACCTAAAGTTGTTAAAAATGATGAGATCTCAGTAAATTATGTCATGAATAATATAATATGGAACCGAAATGAAGTCAGCATTGACGAGGCTTTTGCATATAATATTGCAATGAATGTTATGAGTGATAATAAGGATCAAGAACCAATGACTGTTGAAGATTGTTGACAAAAATGATTGACCAAAATGGAAAGATGTAATTGAAGAAAAATATATTCACTTGCTAAACAAAAGGTTTTTGAACTTGCAGTTCATACAATTGAGGGTGTAAAACTTGTCGGGCACAAATGGATTTTTGTACAAAAACGAAATAAGAATGGTGAAATTGTTAGATACAAAACATGGTTAGTTGCTCAAGGTTTTATTTAATTTTATATTTAATTGTTATTTTATTTTTGGATTTTATTTGGTATTTCAGGTTTTATTCAATAAAAGTAGAAAAAATAAATGTTTGGGTTATATTTTGAACATAAGTGGAAATTTCAAAGATTCGGGAAGATTATCAATAGAATAAGTGGAACATTGACTAATCAAAGATTATCAACAACATCAGTTATCCACAAAGTTAGTTATTAAAGTTCAAGTCAGGGAAGAATTGATGATAATTAGAAAATATGGAGTTTCAATAAACTAGACACAAAGTAAGAACAAATAACAAAAGAAAACAACTCAAATGAGTAAATTGGAAACAATAAACAAATATTAAAATGGAAACTAATTGAAGTAACAACTGAATCAATAATAGAAAACTAAGGAAAACGATAAAGAAATTAAAGATGTTTTAAACAAAATAGAAGTTCATCCACAAATTCCCAAAAAACATGAGCAAAAATGGAATATATGAAATGAACTGAACACCAGTTCTGAAGATTAGCAACTACTAAATAAGCTTGTAAAAAATGCAAGTTAATCAGTGATAAAACAAAAGTGGAAAAGGACAACGGATGTAACAATTAAGGAAAGCTTAAGATGATATGAAGGAACTTAAATAAAACTAAATTATGAGTATGGTTTCTTCATTCACAAACAAGATACATAGAAAGCATCCATAAAAGCTTGGAGCCATTAAGAAAAAAACTAGAAACTAGAAACAAAAATTCTTTTGAATGTTCTCTCCTTTTTCTATACCCTTCCTCTCTCTTTTCTATCACTCAATATAATGCACAAAAATACTCCCAATTGAATTCTCTAAAATTCCTTGTCAAAATGTTGCTTTTGTGTCTGTGAGCTTATCCTTTTCTGATTTTCTAATTTCCTTGTTTCTTGACATGGAAATGAGTTCTGCTAACTAATTCCTTGTTTCTTCCGGTTCACTCCAAATTAAGCCCAAATATAAGTAGAACAAAGAACTCGAATAAAAAGGGTAAATATTATTTGTATTGAAATCCTCAAAACACACTTTTGGGCTAAGTCATGTTCTACTACTTGTAAATTTTTGTGATCTTCCAACTTGGACTACGCCCAGCTCAAAGCTCTAAAATTTATGACCTTGTATTCAAATTAAAGCTCTTTAATTCTAGAATCCAATGCAACAAATTCCAGCTCATTTGAATATTTATGGAAACAAGTTATGAGCAAAATAATCAACAATGTCAAAGAATTTTTAATTCACATTTTCAACTATTAAACTTGTGTCATAATCCATTATTACAACAATTCCCAAGAATTGTAAAACTGAGCTAAGAATGAAGAAAAAGGAAAATGAGAATCATAAGGATATGCAATTGGCCAAAAGATAGAGGCTTACAAATTGAGTCATCATTCATACCACAACACAACACAACCATAAAATCCCATAAATAGAAATCTAATTAGCTTTCCTTACCTGATCTTAAAGTTCCTTTCATTTTCAAGTTCTACTACTAGCACTTTCTCAACTACTCAACTCTATACAAAAAGAAACATTATATCAATTATTTGAACATAACCGAAAGATCTTAAACATACAAAGACTCATCTTAAACTTGAAAGAATCATATGCAACCATGATTCACCCACATGCCAATACATCACCAAACTGACTCAAAAGGAGGGTTAAAGACAAACTCATTCAATTTTAACTTCTAATCAATTCAAAAGATAACATTTAACACCAAAATACCTATGATGCTTTGGGATTTTTAATAAGAAGAACAACTACACCATATTTCTAGAGAGAAACAAGAGAAAGAAGATAGACATGTGTTTTAGAGAGAAATTATGGTTTATAAAATTAAACTTGATTACATATTTTTTCTTTTATAGCCTAAGTCTTTTTAAAATAAAATAATACTAGGATAATCAAGTTCCACGCCATAATAATCTATTCTCCCTTATCCACAAATGTCTCACCTACTCTACCTCTTCTACACCTGTATCGTCTGATCTTCCTACTTTATTCATATCATCAACTCAACTCAAAAACACAATGTATGTTGCACTACAATAGAGTGTCTAACACTATGTCTACCCCTCTTAACACCATAATGTCAACTCTAACTCTTCCATTCTATCTCGTTTATAAATGCATTGTCTATCCTCAAAATGTTTACTCCTTTTGCTACCTCACATGCAACTACACATATCATCTACTTTATGTAATCACAAGTAGCATCTGCCTATGCAATTACACATATTTGCCTTATGTAATTGTACCTAGTGTCTACTACTATTAGCATCCATCACTCTCACCCATCCTTAGAATTTCTAGCAAAGCTCTTATAGGTGTCGTCTAACCATCCAAACTACACAACTAGTAATCTATTATTCTAATTTACACTTTTCTTCTAGTCCTATACTTTGGTTACTTTAGATCCCTACAACTTGTCTACCCCTATTGATTGATCAATACGTATGTAACTTTTGTCTAACTATCTTGTATGTTCTAATAATTAGCATAAAACCAAGTCCTTATACATAGCGTTTATTGTGCCTCATCTAAATCCATCTCATATTATCTTATACTCAACATTTTTTCCATGTCTTTACACACATTGTCTAACCCTTTCTTCTACATGTATCATCTACTCCACCTTGTTTACATATATTTCTTAATTCATTTAACTTACACATAACATTTATCTTGTTCAACATATATGAATGTATACCCTATTCAACTTGTTCATAACATCTAATATCTTTCTTCTAGGAAGGCCAACTCTACTCTTACATTTCATATTTCCTCATGTCGTTATAGACGACGTCTAGTTCTCCTTGAAGCGTTGAACTTAAAAGGTTCCATTGATAAAATAAATTGATGACAATGAGTACATCAACCTCTCTAGGTTACAGCGAGTACATAAACCTCTTTAGGCTACCGCAAGTATAAACCTATTTAGGTAAACACTCCCATAAAGAGCAAAATTTAAGCTCACAAGGGAAAAACTTCATAGAGTGAAGTGTTACAAGGTTTACTCTCATTCTCCAAAGACAGTAAGATATACAAGATATAAAAATGTATAACAAGTCATTGTTCTTGTTGTGTCTTAAAACTTCAACTTATTGTTTATTTGTAGCTTCTAAGATTTTAACTATTGTAACACCCAAAAAATTGGTTCTACTAAATGTACTTTACCTGTCTAATATATTGTTTATTTACGTAAAGAAACTTAATTTGTCTCAAATACTATACTAAATAAAAATACATTACTCAAATGTGTCTTCTATTAAACATACATGATATTTATGTGATTAAAACATTAATATACAAATAGATGTATGTAAGAGAAGTTTGTTTATACTTTTACAACAAACTAAAGATAAGTCTTAATTTGAAATACATTACAAAACAAGCTAAACTATATCAACTACAGATTTAACAAAATCAAGAATTACATGAGAAGTCAAGGTAGACTAATTTAATTGTTACATGTTAGGTCTTCATTTTCTTCATTTGAAAAACAAAGAAAGTAAAGGTGAGTATTTCCCTTACCCCTAAAACTTCATCATAACATCTCAAGGATTACAACATAATTATTCAAATAAATTTGCAATTGAATTAAACAACTTCTCAAAATTTTAGATTTTCATGAATAATGACAAATCATGTCAAAAAATCAAGTTGAACACAAAAAGAAAATCATGTTTGTATATTTTGAGTTCAAGATCTCACACTTACAATTATCAATCTTTTAATAATCATATCTATATAATTTAAGTTCAAATTCATCATTAGACTCGTCGCATAGTCATCCTTTAAGTACACGAGGCCCTTAAATGTTATCGTTACACCTTCTCAATCATAATGGACTTTCACCAATTAATATGGGTTGTGCTAGTAAGTCGTATGCTCCAACGGATACAACGTGTGCATTACACACCTTCCTGGCCTAAAAATATAGTCAAGAAGATGGTCGAGAATGAAGTATGAGGCTTGTGATTTATTTTTACCCAGCTAATTGTGTACATCAATCCATGGTAACCATATGATCACCCTCTATTCCCCATGTCTATGACCTTTCTATAGAGTCTATACCTAGTGTATGTTTGTAACCATCCATATAATCCTAAAAATAACATTATTTTCTCATTCTTAATTTCATTCATTGTAATTTATTTTGCAATCATTCTTCCACATTAAGTTCGCATAGAATAATTGAAACTAAAATTTATTCACAAAATTTGGACGACATAATGATTGCATTTTTAACCTTCCAATTTTTTTTTAAACAATCAAAATAAAAGAACTAATATCGTTCATATATGTATGATATATAACTATTTTAATCCTTTACTTATAAATTTAAAGCCTCCATCCATTGGTTGACTTAAAATATTGTACAAGGTTCTTGTCAAATAAAAAAGAATCAATACAAAAAATTAAAACTAGAACAACAACAAGAAAAAAAAAATAATTCCAACATACATATTTTATAAGTACAATAACAAACTTGTTTTATTTTTAAATTTTTGTATAAAACTTCAAATGTGGTGATTTTTTAACCTAGCCCTAGGTTTTCATATTCAAGGAATCCATTTATGAACTCAGAATTTGAAAATTGTGTATGAATAGTTACAAAATAAAAAGGGGCAGATTGTATACTAAGAAAAATATGTCAAAATAAAGAGTTAAGATTTGGGATTGACCCCTTTACCTTGGTGAAGTTAATAAAACTCTAATATTGAAATGGAAATCTCACAAGAAGCTTTAATAAGAGATAAAAAATACTTTATAGAGTAGGACTTAAGAAGAATATGAAGAAATAAATCCTAACTCTAAATGTAATTGATCGATGTAACATCCCTTTTTTTAATAAACTGTATTATTTATTTTAAATAAAGCAATTAGAAAATCTTATATTTTTACTAATGTTTCATATTTTATCTAAATGTAGTTTAAACATTAAAAATATATTTTATCATAATGTAGTTTTTACTTATTGAAAATATAAAAAAAAACAACAAAACTAATAATATATACATATATATATATATATATATAAATACTAGGTAAAATTATTTAATTAAATAGGTGCGTGTAAAAAAAATATATATGAATTTTCTAAAAGAGATAAAAATATATATAAAAAAAAGTAAAAGGAGAAGAAGGGATAAGAAGATAAGAAGATAAGAAGATAAGAAGAAAAGATAAGAAAAAAAAAACAAAGGATAAGATGAAGAGATAAACATTATCTCTTCATTAATGTTAGTAATGATGACTTTAGCACATGCATGGTGGCTTGGCATATATATATATATATATATATATATATATATATATATATATATATAAAATAAAGATA
>Ga0214543_1003183_pt1 | contig 32058 bp, 16 predicted proteins | sample CNSS2metaG_FD_160094 | JGI IMG/M metagenome (GOLD analysis project Ga0214543, IMG submission 160094) | Root nodule microbial communities from cowpea collected in UCLA plant growth center, Los Angeles, California, USA - CNSS2 | ecosystem: Host-associated > Plants > Roots > Nodule | place: USA... | reverse complement strand
ACACACACAAATATATTTATATATATATATATATATATATATATATATATATATATATATATATGTATATATATATATTAAGTTAACTATCTACTTGATCTAATTATAATAGAAAGCTAAGAAACTAAAAAACAAACTATCTTCTAAAAAGATTGATAATTTTGTTTTTAATCCTAATATCATCTCAAAAAGGGTTATGGATGTTAACAAGAACCGATATACACATATTTTTGGAAAGGAATTCGGATAGAAAACTTTAGGGAAAAAAAAGTATAGAAATGTACAACTTGAAGGAACATGGGAAGATATAAATCTTGACCTAACAAAATCTCAATATAAAAAGAAAGGTTTGTAAAAAATTGAATGATAAATTCACTACATGAGAATGTATAAAAAGGAATTTGAATATTAGGAAAGAAATTGTCACAAAGATATATACTTTATTTATTGTAATTGATAAACAAGTGAAACTAAGACTAGTCTTTGTAGAACTTTTAAAGACTACAAATTACTTTTTGGATTTTTCAAGCCAAAGAAAACACTGTAATACCCATTAGAGAGGTTAGTAGTGGAACCAAGGGACAGGTGGCAGTCCATGATGGAGAGAGACAGGTGGCACCAAAGTTTGTTAGGCCTAGTAAGTGATTCGTGAAGATACCTGCATGATTGAGGGAGTGAGTGGGTATTTAAGGGGGGATTGAGGAATTGTATGGGGGTAGTTATTTTCTTCTTCTCTGGAGTGTGGACCTTTACCACTGTTTTGTATTTTCCTTCTCTTTTCTATACTGTTATTTTTCCTTTTCCGCTTGAGGAATAATACAAGGAGGAGGTTCTTACATCAGATTCTGGTTTTTTTCTGGTATAATTGTTTGTTTGTGTTGATACAATTTAAGGCAGCCATAACAATTGGTGCTTTCGTTGAGCTCCAATGGCGGAGAACACTCGTCTCAAGGACTTGCAATCAGAGATGCGGAAGGCCTTCGATGCTATTCGACGACTCAAATTCGTTAGATTGAATATTTCGGGCAGAACAATATTTTGCTTATTACCACACTCCGGATGTTGATCGTCTCACAATTGCCTTCGTCAACTTTGAAGGTGTCGTTATTCCATGGTTTCAGCTTCTCCAACGTGCTAATCAACTCCCCACTTGGTCGGCTTTAGTCATTGCGATTGAATTACAATTTGGGCCATCACCTTTTGATAGCCCTCGTGCACGCCTATTTAAGTTGTCCCAAACATCTTCTGTTGTGGAATATTACAATGAGTTCCTGCTTCTCGCTAATCGTAGTCAGGGTTTAACGGAGGCTGCATTATTAGATTGTTTTATTAGTGGGCTCAAGGATCCTATCCGCCGAGATGTTCTAGCCCAATCTCCATGTATTGTGTTGAAAGCAGTGTCATTGGCGCGATTATTTGATGAAAAGGCAACTTTGGGCCTCTCGGTTCCACACAACCGGCCCACTTCTTATTCCACTTTCAAGGTGAACCCTAATTCTGGCACCAGTTCTCTTCAGAAAAGCAATTCTTCCTCGCCTAATGCTTTACCACCAATTCTTCCCACCCCATTGACTAAAGCTTCGCCCCCTATTCGTCGCATTTCTCCCGCTGAGCAACAATTGCGACGTGAGAAAGGTCTTTGCTTTACTTGTGACGCCAAATATACTTGGAATCACAAATGCCCAAACAAACAATTGATGTTATTTGACTTGGAAGAAGATCCATCTGAAACACCCCTGGTCGACTCAACCCTTGCTGAGGTTCCCGTTCAGGATAACCCTTCTCATCTGTCCCTCCATGCTTTTCGTGGATCCTCCAGTCGCGCTACTATATATTTTCGTGGGTTTATCGAAGGAAAACCGGTTCGCGTTCTCTTAGATGGGGGCAGTTCAAACAGCTTCATCCAACCTCGACTCGCTCACCTTCTTCATCTTCCCGTTCAACCTTCCCCTCGTCTTCGGGTTATGGTAGGAGATGGATACTGTCTACAAACCGAAGGCTATATACCTTGCCTCTCTGTTTCTATTAATGGCCATGCTATTACGTTTCCAGCTTATGTGTTAGAGGTGAGTGGCTCTGAGGTCGTGATGGGTGCATCGTGGTTGGTGACGTTGGGTTCGCATATTGTTGATTATAGCGCGGCACAGATTAAATTTACCATGGGTTCTGATTTTGTTACCTTACAAGGGGAAAATTCATTTGTCCCTCAAATCGCGCAATACAATCACTTCCGGAGGCTTTGCTCAATTGATCAGATATCTGAAGCCTACATGCTCTCATGTTCTTCCCTTGAGCTGGAAAATACTATAATGCCCTGTTTTCCCCCTGACACTCCCTCGGACCTGCTACAAGTCCTTTATCAGTACACCTCAGTATTTTAGGTTCCCACGGGTCTTCCGCCGTCCCGCCGCCACGATCATTCTATTCCTCTACGAGAGGGTGTATCAACAATTTCAGTTAAACTCTACCGCTATCCGTTTGTTCAGAAATATGAAATTGAACGTATGGTTGCCGAAATGTTACAGCAGGGCCTTATTCAGCCCACAACTCTCCTTTTTCCGCTCCAGTCCTATTGGTCAAAAAGCATGATGGATCTTGGCGGTTCTGCACTGATTATTGTGCCTTGAATGCCGTTACTATCAAAGATTCCTTTCTGATACCCACTGTGGATGAGCTATTAGATGAATTACGCGGTTCTCTTTACTTCTCCAAATTGGATATTCGAGCAGGCTATCATCAGATCCTTGTTCGTCCAGAGGATCGTGTTAAGACTGCCTTTCGTACTCATAATGGCCATTATGAGTGGGTTGTTATGCCATTTGGTCTCTCGAATGCTCCAGCCACTTTCCAGGCAGTCATGAATGATCTATTTCGGCCTTTCCTTCGCAAGTTTGTTTTGGTATTCTTCAACGATATTCTGGTGTATAGCTCAGATTGGTCTCGACACTTGGAGCATTTATCCTTGGTTCTTCAAGTCTTACACAATGATAAGTTTTATGTAAACTTATCAAAATGTTCTTTTGGTCAATTGCAAGTGGACTATTTAGGACATGTGGTTTTTGGACGAGGAGTAGAAATGGAACCTACAAAGCTGCAAGCGGTGCGTGAATGGCCCACTCCCTCTTCAGTTACACAACTGCGTGCTTTCCTCGGACTCACGGGATACTGCCGTCGTTTTATTAGGCATTATGCTGTGATTGCTGGGCCATTGACTGATCTTCTTCAGAAGAATGGGTTCCAGTGTTTCCCCACCGTGCAAGCTGCTTTTGAGCATCTGAAAACAGCCTTAGTGTCAACACCAGTGTTAGCTCTCCCTGACTCTTCTAAACCTTTTATTCTGGAAATAGATGCATCTACCGTGGGGATTGGTGTTGTTTTAGCTCAAGATGGTCACCCTATTGCATATTTCTCCAAGAAATTATCTAGTCGTCTCCAACAACAATCTGCTTATGTTCGAGAGCTTTATGCCATCACTGAAGTGGTGGCAAAATTTCGCTATTATTTAATTGGTCACCACTTTGTGATTCGCACAGATCAACGTAGCTTGAAGCATTTACAAGATCAAACTATCCAAACTCCAGAACAAGAAGCGTGGCTTCCAAAACTCTTGGGTTTTTCTTATGCCATCGAGTACAAACCAGGCCCGACAAATGCAGCAGCCGACGCCTTATCTCGTTCTTTTCACATGGCTATCTCTACTGCCCAATCGTCTTTAATGGATGATATTCATGCCGCTTTATTGACCTCTCTGGCCTTCCAACAACGAGTCAATTTGTTCAAGGCAGATCCATAAGATTACCCTCATCATTCTTTCCGTGATGGCTTATTATTTATACATCATAGGGTATGGATACCTAATGATACGCCCCATGTTATTTCCTTGATCCTTCAAGAATTTCACTCTTCCAGAATTAGGGGTCATGCGGGGTTTCTGCGGACATATACTCGCATTGCAGCTTCCTTTGCTTGGCAAGGCATGCGCCGTGATGTTCGAGCTTGGGTTCGTGCCATTCAGTTGTGTCAACGTGCCAAACACATCCAGACTTCGCCAGCTCGGTTGTTAAGTCCCTTACCCGTTCCAAATAAGGTGTGGGAAGACATTGCTATGGATTTTATAACTGGGTTACCAGCATCTCGCGGATATTTTGTGATCTTTGTGGTTGTTGACCGTTTGTCCAAGTATGCTCATTTTGCTCCCTTGAAAACTTCGTTTACTGCTATAAAAGTTGCTGAAGTATTTGTAGCTAATGTGGTTAAGTTGCATGGCTTTCCCTGTTCCATCGTTTCTGACCGGGACAAGGTGTTCATTAGTTCCTTTTTGCAATACCTCTTTAAGCTTCATGGAACTTCATTGAAAATGAGTTCGGCATACCATCCTCAAACGGATGGCCAATCAGAGGCTGTTAATAAATGCCTTGAGATGTATCTGCGTTGTTTCAACTATGAACAACCTTATCAGTGGGTTCAATTTTTGCCTTAGGCAGAATTCTGGTATAACTCGTCTTTTCACACTTCCATGGGTATGACTCCTTTTAAGGTGCTGTATGGTAGGGATCCTCCTTCCATTATACCAGCATCTATCAATGATGACACACCCTGGGACCTTCAACAACAATTGCAGCAACGTGATCAGCTTCTCACCACTCTTAAAGCAAACCTCCACAAGGCACAAACTCGCATGAAACTATATGCCGATAAACATCATACTGATTTACAATTTTCTGTGGGTGATTATGTTTTTGTGAAACTGCAACCTTATCGCCAACATTCAATTCGTTTACAGCACAATCATAAGTTGGGCATGCGTTACTTTGGCCCTTTCAAGGTTCTATCCAAAATCAGTTTTGTGGCTTACATGCTAGAACTACCACCTCAGGCTAAAATTCATCCGGTCTTTCATGTTTCAGTTCTCAAACCCTGTCATGGTACACCGTCCGATTCAATCATTCCCTTGCCCTTGCAGCATTTTGATGACCTTGCGGACAAGGTCTCTCTTGATGGGGAAGGTAATGTAATACCCATTAGAGAGGTTAGTAGTGGAACCAAGGGACAGGTGGCAGTCCATGATGAAGAGGGATAGGTGGCACCAAAGTTTGTTAGGCGCAGTAAGCGATTCGTGAAGATACCTGCACGATTGAGGGAGTGAGTGGGTATTTAAGGGGGGATTGAGGAATTGTATGGGGGTGGTTATTTTCTTCTTCTCTGGAGTGTGGACCTTTACCACTGTTTTGTCTTTTCCTTCTCTTTTCTCTACTGTTATTTTTCTTTTTCCGCTTGAGGAATAATACAAGGAGGAGGTTCTTACATCAGATTCTGATTTTTTTCTGGTATAATTGTTTGTTTGTGTTGATACAATTTAAGGCAGCCATAACAAACACTTTAACATATTTTATGCTAACTTGATAGGTAGCCTAATTTGAATATGAGAAAACTTGAATATTTGAATATCTTCTAATCATTATGAATTGAATAAAATAATTCCATTTCGTAACACCTTTCAAATTTCTTAAAATCTTTATTAATGTTGTTTACAAGTGTAGTATATTAAACTAACTACTTTTTGTTTTTTTTTTCTCCAAACAATTTCATTTAACTTAATATGAGACTAGTTTAGATTTAGCAACTTCAAAACCTAAAAACTTAAAATCACCAAGTTCTTTGATGTGAAAAAAATCATGAAGGTGCTTCTTTTATACTTTGTTAGTTTATCTTAGATTATTTTCGGTAAGCACTACATGATCAACACAAAATAATATTGTAGAAGGCAATGTGTCCCTTTAAACAAATAGAAAGTGATTTGTTGAGCTTTGAATGTATCTAAGGTCAAGAAGACTTAAAGTGAGCTTTTGACTCCACTATATGCTACTTTTCTTTAAGCCATATAAGGTTTATGAAACTTTATTCCTATTGATAAATTTTTTGTTGATTAAAAGTTATGAAACATAAACAAAAGCTGAATTTATCCTGAAATAAAAAAAAATATAAATTTGCAAGATTGATAAGACAACCCAGAAACTTCATTTTAGTGATTTTATAATCATGATTAATCAAAGAAAAAAAACTGAATTTTTAAAAGCGAAAAAACGATAAATTATAAGTATTTCGTTTAAATAATGAAAGAGCTTTATATAAAGAAAGAGCTCACGTAGAAGAATTTTCTCACATATTAATTGATCAATACAATTGGAAAATATTTTCTCACATATTAATTGATCAATACAATTGAAAATATTATAAAAATATGCTATAAAGTGAAATGTAACTTTATAACTGACTTAATTTATAAATGATTCAATCATAACAAAAAGTTCCTGAAGTAAGAAGAAATTAACAGAATGAACTATCCTTTAAGTGAAAAACTTAAAAAAGAACATTTTTTTTTCTTAGACAAATATGAATTGTATAATTCTAATATAAATGGTATAAAATCTAGTTGGTATTAAGAGTAAAATTAGGGGATGTCAAAGTGAGCTAATTCAGTCCACACGAGTTGGTTTATCGTGAGTTGAGTTAAGAAGAGTCAAATTGATTCACTTTTTGGTAAGCCAGAAATTTTACAAATTGGTCCGAACCATTACGGGTTGTCGTGGTAGGTTAATGTGTTAGGCCACTTATGAATATTTTTTTTTATAATTTATTTTATATATTTATTGCATTATAATGAGAGTGAATTGACTTAATTTATTTTTTATAACAGTGGAATCAAAGTGTTCACCTAATTATCGAAATATTATTATAAAGATAATAATTAAATATTAAAGTATCAACATATATCAAACAAATTAATTAAACATTCTAACTATTCAAATATTATTGAACAACATTCTAGCATTTAAAAATATGAAATTGTGAAACTATATAATTAGAAGTAGTAAATAATTATAGCAAAATTATTTTTAAAAAATTGTAAAAAAAAATTGGTGGGTTAAGTGGGTTAACCCACCTTCAATTCCACTCGAGCTCATTTAACCTGTGAATTAAGTGAACCAAATTTAGTTCACCCACTTTTAAAAAATCTGAATTTGTCTCGACCTAATCCGACTCAAACTCTAGTGAGCCGAGTTGGCTTAGAAGGTGGAACCTATTTTGACATATCCAAGTAAAAGCATCTCTGAATGTGAAATGACTGTGTTGCCCCTTATACAAACATTTTTTTTTATTAGGAAAATAAATTAATAAAGAGCATTTCAAGTAGTCTAACCCTATAAGAATAAAATAAAAGAAGATATCTTCTATAAGTTTTTATGAGTAATACTAATCCATGTCTATATCATGTTAATTTGTCCAACAAGTATCTTCCTTTCAAGTATCAGGTTTCTTCAGAGGGCTACAGTCTCTTCTAAGATAAATAAATAAATAAATAACATAACTGGCCAGTTTTAGTTTAATGAAAGAATATGCTCCACAATTATTTACACTAGGAACTAAACTACACACCCTTATGCAAACGATAACCTCCCAAATTTGTTGAGTCAATAAAATTGGATACATAATTAATTTATAATACAATTGATCAAATAAGGTTCAGTTCATATAAAAATGACCAGATTTCAGATTAATTATTCACTATAGTTATACTTCAATCTAAATTGGAAATAAGAAATAACTAAGCGATAAAAGGGTAGATTTCAAAAAAAAAAAAATCCATTTATTTTCTTTTCCTTTCAAACCAAAACACCTTTAGCAGCTAAATTTTACTTTATTCTTATTTTATTTTCCTCCTTCAACCAAACAAATATTTAATTGTTTTTCTATCACCAACATCCATCCACTTCTATTCTCATCCATCATTTTCCTTTCTCTCCTACTATATTTATTATACTAAACACACTATTAAATTTTGTTTAATATAATGGGCCATGAAAGAGACGAGATAAGAAGAAATAGATAAAATGAGAAGTATGTTCGAAATGGTTAAAAGGAAAATAAATAAATGTAAGTCATACATTTTTATTTCTTTATTAAAACGTGCTAAAGAAAAAGTGGATAGAAAAAATGTGTGATTGACATTTTTGTGATTAGTTTTTAACTTTAAGAGAAATATCGATACTTTTTTCTTTAGAAATGGTTTTTAGCCATCATAAAATTTAAATATTGATTTTTCAAAAGAAAATATGTTCAATTATACCATGAACATAGTAAATTATTTGAGTTTCTTTTTTCTTGGTCTTACTTGTTTTAAGAATATTTTTTTATTTCTCCTAAACACAACTTATATTTATATTGCATTTCAGGTCTATTTCTCTTTTTTTTTTTCTCACATTTTATCTGAAATATTCTCTAACATTACTTAACCTAGCATCGTTTATACAAACTTTCTTAGTTGTATAAGTATTAATATTCCTTAAGAAATATATATTCTAACAAAATATATTAATGAAAAAGATATTTTAAATATTAATATATGAAGTTAAAGGTTGAAGTGAGGATGAATGATTGTAGACATAGAATTAATTAGATATTAGTGATTTGCTGAAGTAGTGATTGTGCAGTGTATTATTGTGGCCAGTGATGCCAAAATTTTCTTCATAATTGTTTGTTTTGTCTGCTAATAACAGACAAGGATTTGGATTTGGAAGTTCGTCTAATCTTAAACAGTTTCATCTTCAATCATTTCTAAACCCTCAGCATGTACTTCTACTCAAACTTCAAATTCATTTCTTAACTGGATAACACCATCAAATCATATATTAATTTAACTAATATTTTTATTTCATAAACTACCATCAATTATATTTATTTACCATAGTATAAAAAAATTAAGCATTAAAATATTTTTAAATAAAAATATTAAATAAGACCGAAATATATTATTAATTACTGATTTAGTTCCCTAATTTATTGGTTTAGTTCACTTTGGTCCTCTTATTATCTTTTGGTTAAATGTGGTCTCTAATTCTTTCAAAAAGAAGTTCAATTTGGTTTTTTACGTTAACACTATGTTTGTACATGCTACATATCATTTTGTGAAATTTTCAAATTTTTTTAATATTTTAAAAAATAAACTGTCACATGTCATGTCATAATTGTGCCACATGTCCATTTGAGAAATTTGTATTTTTCTTATTTTTTTTAATTTATTAAAAAAAAACTGCCACGTGATAGGTCATGATTGTGCCACGTGTTAGGCTAACCGTGATTGTTTTCAATTTAGTCACTTTATTTAGAATCTTGATTCAATTTAGTCTCCCTATTTTTTTAAATGATTCAATTTTGTCCTCTCCCATTTGAGATCAAATTAATAATTAGGCTTAATTACAACTGATATATTCATGTTAAAATAATTTCTTATCATCTATACATCAAATCACTCCTTAAATACTCATGTTATTTTATTTCTTACATATAAGAAAAAAGTAGATAATTTTGAAGACCATGTAATGATTTATGCAGAAGACAAACCTATGCTTTTGAGGTGGATAGTCCAGGAGGTGCTTCCATGTAGATAGTTTCCTCTAAATGTTCGTGAAGGAATGCATTGTTCACGTCTATTTGTGAGTTTCCAACTTTTAGAGGTTGCAACTACAAAGATAAGACGTATGGTAGAAAATTTAGCCACCAGAGCATATGTGTCATGGAAATATATGCCTTCGAGTTGTGTGAAGCCTTTTGCGACTAAGCACACTTTGTGTCGCTCAACGGTTCCATCTGCTTTATATTTTACTTTGTAAACCTATTTACAACCCACTATGTTGTAGCCTAGTGGGAGATTTGTAAGTGTCCATGATCTATTATGTTCCAAGGCTGTGAGTTCTGCTTCCATGGCTTTTTGCCAATCGGGATATTTGACAGCTTCATTGTAGTTTTTTGGTTCCACACTACTATCGATATTCATGATCATACCCTAGAAAGAAGGAGACAAACGAGATAGAGAAAGAAAGGATTGTATAGGATACTTAGTTTTCTCATTAACATTAGCGTAATTCACATAGTAATAATCCTGAAGATATGAGGGCAAGTTGGTGACTTTCGAGGATTTTCTTACATTATCAGTGTTGACATTCTGATCCTATGTTATATTATTCGTGTCGATACTCTGATCTTGTGTATCATTATTGCATGAAATATCAATAACACTATCAGAATTGTCATCATACGTGAGAGAATTTTCACAAGTAAAATCATAGTTTAAGTCATTTTGGTGACTGTGATGAATAAGTAGACATATTTGTTCAACAACATTATCATTCAAATTGTGGCAACTACGAAAAACATCTTCATTAAAAGTAACATTACGGGAAATTCTCACCTCATGTGTTTTTAAATGAAAAACAACATACCCTTTTGTGGTGTGGTTGAAACCAAGAACTATAGCAGCATTGGCACGAGGATCAAATTTTGTCCTCCTAGCAGATAAGGTTTGAGCAAAACACAGACAACCAAAAACCTTGATGGATCTAAGATCATACATTTTATTATATAATTTCTCATAAGGAGTAGAATTCTTGAGAAGAGGCGTGTGAATACGGTTTATCAAAAAAGCTACATGTAATAAAGCATAGGACCAAAATTGTTTTGATAGTTTAGTTTGAAAAAGCAAAGTCTTGGTGACATTTAACAAGTGTTGGTGCTACCTTTCAACAATTTCGTTTTGGTCAGATTGTTTGATATGGAAAAAAGAATATAGATGAGTTAACCTGATCCAAAGAATCAAGACAAGTTAGCTCTAGCCAAAAGATCGAGTCATGTTGTGTTGAATCATCCTAGACCAAAGATCGAGTTGAGTCGACTTAGGTGAAAGGTAGTGACAAGTTGGCTCAGTTCGAAGAAAGAAGATGAGTCAATTCAAGTCGAAGGTTGAGACGAGTCGACCTAGGCCGAAGGTCTAGACAAGTAGGTTCAGACCAATGGTTAAGGCAATTCGGCTCAGGTCAAAAATTAGAGTCAAGTTATCTTGGGGCCAGAATCATGCCAAGTCAGTTGAGCTGAAATTCGAGTCGAGTCGGTCTGAACTGAAGGTTGAGTTGAGTCATCCCGAGCTAAAGGGTCTAGAAGAGTTAACCTAAACCAATAGTTGAATAGGAGGGTCTAGTAGAGTCGACCCTAGACAAAGGGTCAAACAGAGTATGCCTGATGTTTAATGTTCGGACTGAGTCGGCCTAACCCAAGTAGTCGAGCTGAGTCGGCACAAATCGAGCAATCGAACTGAGTTGACCGAGCATGAATGTCAAGACGAGTCGACCCAATGTGAAGGTCAAGACAAATTGTTCAGGATGAAAGTCAAAATTAGTCTCGGATCAAAGTTTGAGACAAGTCTTTTAAAGGTTAATTAAAATCTTCTAGTGTAGCCAAACCTAGTTTGGCCCCGATCCTAACCCATTTTAAGAGAGGACTTTGAGGATTGAGACTTTTTCATCCTAGTCATTTGGTGGGCCAATAAAAATGGACTTATTTAGAAGTGGATTAGAATTTAGACATGAATCATAGATCAAATTGACACCTCTACCTAGATTTTTACTAAAACAATACATAAAAAGTAGAAACTAATAGTTTTCCTGGAATCTATAACCATTATTTGAATCGGATAAAATGGTTCAAAAATCAGTAGAACAAATTCAACACTTATGCATGAGAACTCCAATTAGTTATAATGTAAGAGAAAATTACTTGAAGGTAAACCTTGTTCATAATCTTTTAAATAAATTACTGGTTTAGCATAAAATTTATTTGCATTATATTAACAATAAATTATATTTTGTTTTGCTAGTCCCACCCCGCTCACAACAAACTTAAAAAAAAAAAAGTTTGGTTGATTATGATATAAGGATTTGAATATTGTTGATAGGGATGAAATTGCTAATTGGAACGAGTACACTGCATCAGACATCAATGACTCTTAGCAACAATTTTTGTGGAAGAAACTACAAATTTAGGAATGGAAAACTTTTTATATGATGCTAACAGTTATACATTCATACTACCATATAACTATGAACTATTCTACTAGCCAACATCACCTGATCAATCTGGTTAACCCTTGCTTGGCCCTTTGTTTCCTTAAAACAATCATATTTAGACAGGAAATGAGGAAGCACATATTGACAGAAAATCATATTTACAAACATGAAACAACATCAGATAACTATGTCCATGATACAACACTTCCATAACCATTCACACTCCAATTATTCATACAATCACACCTGACAGCTTCATAATAGCATCCTCAAAAGGAGACCTAGACCACCAATATGAATCACAAAGCAGAAACTAGAATTGCTTGTCTCATTCCGCACTCCATCAACATGTAAAACAAAGTAACCTTTACCACAAAATGCTATATATCCAAACAAAGGGCCCCAGCAACTCATGATGAAACACTACCCTCACTCTGCCAAACATCAGGAAACTTTCTTGTTACTTTAGAGTATATGCCAGCATGATATGCGTGCAACCTTGAAAGAGAGGACAAAAGCACGAACCCAAGAATGAAAAGAGAGGGTGGAGAGTGGGACCCCAGTTGCCTAATGCGCATGCATTCAATCACCAAGAGAGTGCAACACTTGAGAGAAAAAAAAAAGTGTCCTCATTTACAGCAAAGCCCCCCACTACCATCTCCATCACTTCAACCTGTGATCTTTAATCCTCCAAAAAAAGCTACAGGATAATCATGTTGGTCAACAAATTGAAACCCCATATCCTGCATCCTTTTCCAACCCAAGTGCCAAAGTGCAATACTATCTATTTCAACATCAGTACCTTTATTTCCCAACCATATATCTGCACCTCCTCAAGAAAGAGGATTAAACAAGACAAAAGCAAACATTCTAAGATAAACATATCAACCAACAAAGCTAAGAATTCAAAGAACTACATCTTTTCACCATGGATGTGTCCTTTAACCAACATACTATAACCTTAGTGGCTGTGATTGACTCACTGATTGACTGTGAGTACTACTTAGTGATGTTCTACCCCAAGAGAACCAGTTTGGGACATCAAAACTTTCAAGTACTCAATAGTTCCATCAATGACTAACATTGGCTCCTTTCCTTTTGCACCAGGAATTAAATTCTCCAGAACTCTCAAAGATTCTCGGATCTTATCCTTTTTTAATTTGATATCACACACCCCTGAATCATCTACTTTAGTTTTATCAACAGAATATGTCCAGCCACTAGAGTTCTTTGATTCAGCATCACTAACATTATCACAGGTTTCATTTGGTTGTACCAAAGTAGTTTTTTCCACACGTGGGGATGATCTATTGTCGCCACCATCAATTAACTTCATCCTTTTCTTAGGCCAATAAGAGCTGGCAACCTCCTCCTTCAAGTCTTCACATTGTTCTTGTATCGTATAAGTCCTTCTAGTTGCCAAAGGAGAACGATCTGTACTTGTTACCTCATCACAATCATCCTCATCATATTCACTGCTGTCATCATCGGAATAAAGCAATGCATTTATTTCTTCCGTATCTTCATGCTTTTCACTTTCTTCAATAACTGCATTATCCTCAACAGACTCTTCCAGTATACCATAACTGGCAAGATGCTTTTGACCCATAATTCTAGTCTGTTCCTCCCCATTTACGTCATAACTTTGAGCAAATTTCTTAGCAGTGACAGTTGGACTCTGGACAAGAGGAGGGACAGGCCCATAAAACAACCTTGTCTTATTATCAGAGCGGTCAAAGATAAGTAACCTCTTCTGCAAAGAAGGATTTGCATTTTGTAAAGCTCCTCCAAGATGCATTTCTTTCAGACTTGTGTCTGCATTGTGATGATACTTAAGGTATCCTTGCATTTCATTTGTTAGTTCAGTCTTGAGACTTCGAATAGAAGGAGCTGCAAGCCCATGAGGTAAGATGGAAGTGCTTGAGTTCAGATATGTTGGGAGACCGAGTGAACCGGGCTTAGGCAGCATGCTTAAGTAATTCAAAGAAGGTGATTGCCAAGCCACATGGTGTGAGCAAGGCAAGGAGCTGTCAGCCTTAACCATCTAACAAAACAAATGACCTACAGAACAATAGAACATATCAGCCAATGTTAAATATGAAACACTTTCGGTTGAAAAGATGAAAAAACCACATTGGAAAAAAGTACCAGTAGATGCTATGGTGCTCTTGTAAGAGATCTTTGCTTACTTGCTGATTTTCTAAGGAACAAAAGGGGAAAAAGGGAAACTACAAACTCCAGCTTAAAGAGAAACAATTATGACTTAATCTACGTGACAGGCTTAAGCAAATGACGGAAGTACTCAGCCTGCAAAGAATCAGAAGATAGCATATGTCACTCATTGAGCTCATATTCATAAATTTAAAAACGGATCAGAGAGGCTTTTTAATATTCAATGGTCATAATGTTCATTTCTTATGCTGACACATAAGGAAATTTCCATCCAACAAGCTTCGTAACCAAGGATATCGTTAAAAAATATCGCAAATGGCAAACGCCAATCAGAAATATGTACTAACCTGACAAAAATGCAAAGGTTGAAAGCATGCTATCACTCTAACAATAATTGTTGCTTCACCATTAATGCCATACTCATGTTTTAATGCTCGGAATCTTGTTTGGCTCGCTGCTTGGTACACCATAACTTCTTTTGTTTCTCACCACAATACTCAATCAATCTAATGTTATTGTACACAAAGAAGAAAAGTCTAATAGAATATCACAATGAAGATACCCCAATCTAAACACAATCAGAATCAGCTAAACTTTAGAATAACAAGAGATGAGAACATACTGAAAATACAAAACACGGAATGTTCCTTCACTTCCTATCTTTTAGCCTATTCTATACTTATCAGAAGAAACGATCAAACAATTAGCTTCCATGGCAGTAGCTAAGCACAGAGATTTTTGGGAATGATGATCTACAGAATAACTTTACAATATAAGTTCAACTGTATAACTTGGCGGAACACATCAACAGAAAGACCCAACCAACGCATGCTGATTTTTCCTGTGTGGCTTTAGATATAAAGAATTACTTAGACCTTCAGGCTGATAATATGCACTCAAAGAAACCAATATCCCTGAAACAAAATGATATCATAGAATAAACATCATAATTTCATTTTATCCAAAACATCACAACTTTTTTTTTTTTTAATAAACCAAATAGCCTAATATTACAGTCAAGCCTTAAAAGAGAAAACATCAACAAATAACCACCATGGCCATGGCCAGAGACATTATACAATCTAACTTAACCGTTCATTCATTCAAAATAAACCTGTATGAACCTCATCCTTCTGTTAATTTTCTTGTTCAAATGGAAACATCCATAATAAGAAAACAGAAACAGAAATTGAACATATTCACTACAGGCTGACTTGTTCTCAAGTAACAGACGAGGACATGAAATACACTTAGCCTAGTTGCAAAATCTGTCAACCATAAAGGTTTCTTCAACATAAAGGAGAATAAAAAATAGCAAAATAAATACTACAATCCTCAAATTTCTCAAAAGCAGAAGCCTGTCAGTTAAACAGAGTATGATCCAATAAGAATAGACACACAGATACTCTTACAAGACTTGACTCCGAAACCAAACTTCATCAAGGAGATCCTAATTCAACCAAAGGCTTCAGCTTTTTACTCCCCACCCCTTACCCACTAACCATAGCAAATAATTCAAAAAACCCACAAAGAAAAATTAAGAAGTAATCAATGTTTGAAATACTTACAGATGGATTGGAAGGAAAGGGTGTTTTGAATTGAACAGAGTGAAAGAGATAAGAGAGAAGAGAAAAAGGGGTGATTGAGAATGAATAGGGAAGAGCAAGGAAGGAAGCATTCACTACAACAAGAAAATGTCCAAAGAGATACTGCTGAATGTGGAAGCCACTGCTATATAGACATCTAAATGTGGCTTTAGACTTAATTTCTTGGCAGTTGCTCATCAGAGTCGTTAAACTAACAGTGAATTTTATATCAATAAATATTATTAATGTATTTTTTTTATCATAATTTATATATTATTTTGATTTAAAAATGAAGGCATTGATTAATAAAGCTTCTTCTTTTTTTTTTTTTTGAAAAGGATACCCATGAAGAGCCTTTAAAAATACGTATGTATTATAGGGCAATACCAAAAAAGGAGACATCCTTATAATGAGTTTTTAAACATAAAATAGGTTATTTTTTAGCAATAAATTACCTATATAATATTGTCTGTACCTATTTAGATTTGAAATGGAGAACAACTTTGGATCTCTCGTGAATTTCTTTGAAGAACTTTGGATCTCTCAAAGGTAATATTAGAATATGTTGGTGTAGCTACAGAGTAACTTTACTGAAATTTGGTAAGAATAATAAATTATGTATCAGTGTATTTTACTAATTTATAATTTAATTTAATCAAAATGAAATTTTTGATAAACATTTCAAAATAGTTTGTTTTATTAACTTTTAATTTATAAATTATAAACTATTTTAATTGGTTTATAACTTATGACTTATAACTTTTTATATATAGTAAAATTATAAGAAATAAATTCAATATAACAATAATTTAAATTTATAAGAAATAATTTTTGTTTAGATAGTTATAGATAATTTGACAATAATTTGGTTCTTGACCTTGTGAGTTGAAGCAAATTAAGTTATGATATTTATGGGCAATAGGAGTTGAAAAGAATAGTTAGGTTGAAAAGATTAGTGATAATAAGAAGCATAAGCATGCTTACAACACGGTTGAATAGATATGATTAGAATGGCAATGACGACAATAGCATTGGTGAAGAGTTGATAAGAGACATAAACACTAATGAAATTATTAATCCATTGCTTACCACATTCCAACCTAATTTAATGGGTCCATTAGCTCCCACCAAAGTCACCACACTATATTGGATGAATCATTCAGGAGCATCACAATAAATACATAACTAAACAAATAAATAATAATAAATAAATAAATAATGTAGGACAAGAAAATTACAGAAATGCAAAAACCATCAAGTGCAATCCAAATTTTTCCCACTAACAACAATAATCCAATCTAATATATTACACCCGTGCGTTTGATGAAAGCAAGAGAGACTCTCAAAATTTTAAAGAGGCCATCAATACCTCATTGTTTAAAGTAAAATCAAATTTTAAGCTTTTAACTTGTGATAATACAATGTCATTAAAAGAGTATTGAAGATCACCCATTATAATATAAAAATATGGTTAAAACAAAATACATAGAAAGTAAAAAACCAATTATTTAAATTTTTGAACACATATTAGTTATTATTAAAAGAAATATAGGAATTTTGTAGAATTGTATAAATGAAGTAGATGGTGGAGGAAATACCAAAAATCATATAATGAGGTCTAGTGTTTGGGTTACATGTACCCCGAAAGTGTGGTTAGATTTGGGAGAGTGGACGCTAGAATTAAGGGATTCCTTTCACTAAAGAACATCCTCGGAATTGATTGCTTTCTACTTTTTGTTCTTTTTAAACCCACAAAAAGCATTTAACAACCTTTTTCTCTGCAAATGGTGTGCCGTGAGCTTTATCACAACCATCAATGGAGCCAACATTCTTACACTATCATTCTTCTTCTCAAATCTCATGCCTCAACACAATTGTGTTTGTAATACTTTTCAGATTATTAATCTCATGTAAATTAAACTTTGAAAATCTAAACGCAATGTTGCTACTTGTAGAAAAAGATCATGATCTTAAATTGTGTTAAGCATATATAGATTTTGAAAAGATCATTGAAATTAGTTAAAAAATAACTTTTAAACATACGAATGGTGCTATATGGATTAAGTTATTTCAAATTTGGTTAAATAAATTTTTTTTTTTTTTTTTAAAAAATTGAGTTAAACTGGAATAAATCGATTTATATGGTCTAACTTCTAACCCATTAACCCATTGTGATTGCCGATTAGATCAATTTTTCACGACATCCACAACAATATAAAAAGCAGTTATATATTATCTTTATGTATTAATATAGCTAAATAAATATTTTATACATTTTAAAAATGTAGTTAAGTGTTTATGTTTAAATATCTAAGTGTTTATGATTTTTAGAACATCATTTGTCTGATGAGAAATAAAAATTGTCAAAAAAATTGAGTGGCTCACGAAGGGAAAGGTAACGGAAACAAGACTCTTTTGAATATTGTTTTCATTATTATCAAGATATATAATTAATTTATAAAATAATTATAAAACATAAAATTAAAAAATACAATATGAATATAAAAGATATTTTTAAAATTATTGTTTAAAATAAAAGAGATTTTTAAAATAACGGTTAAAGTTGAACTATCTATAAAATAATTAATTTTTAAAATAATAATTAAGGATAAAAATAAAATAACGGGTGAATTCAAAAAAGAGTATTTCCTTGTATATTGTTATAGATTAACTAAAACATATGTGTTGTGTGTTCATATTTTTTAATTTTTATAAAAATTTAAATTAAAATAAATAACAAATATATAATTAATTTTTAAAATAATTGTTAAATAAAATTAGAAAATAAATTTTTAAAATAACCATTAAAAATAAAAGAGGTGTTTAGAATAACCATTAAAATTAATCTATTTATAAAGTAATTAATTTTTAAAATAATAATTAAGAGTAAAACTAGAATAATAATAAAAATAATATCTTTTTATATATATGGTTATAAATTATTATTGGAGTTATATGATTAGTTTTTCGTTTATTTCGCCTTCCTCAAATATAATTTTTCATATACAAAATATTATGCAAACGTTAGCTACTTTGATTCTCAAATATTTTAACAAAAGTATAACTGTACATTAAATTATATTCGTTTTCTATGAAATGAAATTACATATACCCTTTTCTTATTCTATTATTCAAAATACATTTCAAATTTTATTTTCCAATTCATATTTTAAAGTTGATCTAAATTTTTAAATTAAGCATTTTATTGCCGTAGTGAAGAAATAAACATAAACATTTGATAAATTGGTCACGTCACTTCAATTTGTCCAACTCTCTTTTTTAAAAGAGAAGAAAAGACCTAATGTCCCCCTGATTTGAATCAAGAAAAATAATTAAGATAAACTATGGAAGGCATTGAAAAGAAATTGTGATCATTTAATAAATTAATGATTGTTATCCTTAATCATCATTACGTTGCCACATGTCTATTACCTTCTTTCACCATAAATTTTGGAGGTTTCCCGTTTGACAATTTCAAATCTACTAAATATGAATGATTAAGTTGAAAATTTGGCCATGGGAGGACAATTAGTCTCTCTAAGTGATTTTACTCCACTAAGACTTCTACTTAAGAATTATATTTATTCTATAAAGAAAAAATAAAAAATGAAACATAAATAAGAAAAATGGATGAAAAAATTGCATAAACTATCCTTTACGTTAAATTTACCCGTTTTATTGATAATGAGACTTAAAACACCCCGGTTAGACTGAAAAATTAGTGTTTACTAATCTTGTGAAAAAAACTCACATTGAGACGATTTAATTGTAAAAACTAATAGGCAATCAATTTTCGTTGTTCGTGTCTCTTCTTTCATTTGAAGTAGTTGATTAAGTGATTCTCATTTATTCTTCTTTAGCTGCTTATATGCTTCAAGAGACTCAATGAGCTCTTCAACCAATAGCATTGACAAGTCCTTGGAATCATTAATTTTATACACCACATTCTCAAAGTCATTTGTCACCAACCTCAAGATCTTCTACAAACTCAGCTAGTGGGGCATCATTTACTGAGCTAGTTCACTATGTTTTCTACCTTAGTAATGTACTCGAAAACTCCTTCTATCTTCTTCAACCTCATGTTCTCTAACTCTCCCCACACATATTTCACTCGGTCATCCCCTTATGGGCTTTCTCCAATATATCTCACACTTCTTTTGAAGATTTGACACTTGCAATCTTTTCAAAGTCAGACTTGTCAATAGTTCGATACAATATATATAAGGCTTCTTGTCCTTTATACGTGTTGCTTTCAATGCATTTAACTAAGCATTCAAGCAATTCGTGGTGTTTGTGTTAGTGCGTAATGTAGTTACATATTTTAGGAGCAATTATGTTTTTATTGAACAAAAATCCACCTTGTTATTAGGAAATAGAGTGTGATATATAGTGTGATATGTGCATAGGTAGTTTTTTAGTTTTCTTATGTAAGGCTATAAATATTAGCCAATTTTATGATTCAACACACGATGAATAAAACATTCGTTCTTTTTGTATTTTATCCTCTATATTCTCGAGAATCCAACATTGTTGTATTAGAGCTCCATCACGGGTTATAGTCCAAAGTAGAAGCCACAACCTTCTAAAGCATCACACATGGCATTGGAAAGTTTGTTTGTGCAGCCTGCTATACCAAAGTTTGATGCTCATGGAGAATTTTTTGCATTCAAAGGAGTATTGGGGCTGGTAAAAAAAGGCATTCCTACATAAACAGAAGGAACACCTCTTTCAGACACATAGAGGAAACACATTAATGATCTTCAATTAAAGGATTTGTAGGAAAATAACTATCTATTTCAAGCATTAGATTGTCTAGTCTTGGAGACAATTCTTAACAAGGATACAGAAAATGATATATGAGACTCTTTGAAACAAAAGTATCATGGTACTTCACAGGTCAAGCATGCCTAGTTACAAGCTCTCCATAGAGAATTTGAAATTCTCCAAATGAAGGAAGGAGAATTTGTCAATGATTATTTTGCTCAAACACTTACTATTTCCAACAAGATGAAGGCCAATGATGAAAACAAAGGTGATGTTGTAGTTGTTGTAGTTGTTGAGAAAATCCTACGGTCCGTGACTCCCAAGTTTGATTATGTTCTGGATGTAGCAATTACATATGCGGGAAAGAATGGATATTTTTCAACTCTTGATGAAAATTACAAAGATTCAGTCAAGATGGGCAATAATTCCAATACGACTGTAGCGGACAAAGGCAATATTCTAATACACATAATGGCAACACTTATACTATTATTGACGTCTTTTTTGTGCTAGATTTAAGGAACAACTTACTTAGTATTGGACAACTACAAGAAAATGGTCTTAGTATTGTTTTTCAACATGGCAAGTGCAAAGTGTTACATCTTAGTAATAACTTAATTATGGAAACCATAATATCTTCCAATCACATGTTTCTTTTGCATGCAATCCCCCCACCTACCAAATCCACTTCTTTCCACACAGTTTAAAAGTATATAATGCATCTTTAGCATTATAGATATGGACATTTGAATTTTCAGGTTCTAAACACATAGTATCAACATGATATGGTACATGGTTTGCCAACGACGAAAGCACCTATGAAAATATGCAAGGATTGTTTGGTTGAGAAACAATCGCAAGATTCGTTTCCAAAGAAAAGCACTTGGAGGGCTACACAGGTTCTGCAACTAATTCATGCAGATATTTGTGGACCAATTGCACCTACCTCTCACAGTAAAAAAAAGGTATATGCTCACCTCTATTGATGATTTTAGTACGAAAACTTGGATTTATTTCTTGACTGAAAATCAGAAGCTCTTTCTATGTTTAAGACTTTTGAAAGTCATGTTGAAAAAGAAGTTGACTCATTAATCAGATGTTTGCGTACTGATCACGGGCAGAGTTTACCTCTCATGCCTTCACCAATTTTTACTCTAATAATGGTATTTGTAAGCAACTGACAGCTACATACACCCCATAATAGAACAGAATTGTAGAACATAAGAACAAAACCATTATTAACATGGTTCAAAGCATGTTCTTAGAGAAGAAGGTGGCTAAAACTTTTTACGCTGAAGTTGCCACCTAGTCTATTCACATTTTGAATCGGAGTCCCACATTAGTAGTGTGAAATAAAATATTGGAAGAAATAAAACACTAGTATCATCCTTTGTAAGTTAAACACCATGAACAATTGTGTGGAATGCAAAGGTAGGCTGATATTGTAATTCATTGTGATAGTAGCTTTGTTATTAATTAAGTTGTCAAAAAATACAATAATGCATAGGCGTTATAAACATAGTAATGTCCGATTTCACTTCCTTCGACATTTTACAAAGACTGGAACTATCAAGATAATACATTGTGGGACACAAGAACAAGTGGTTGATATAATGACCAAACAACTTAAGTTGGATGCCTTTTTAAAGTTTCGCAGGTCATTAGGAGTATGTGAATAATATGATATAAACTAATATAATATTCAATTTAAGGGACAATTTGTTAATGGGTAATGTGGTTACATATTTTAGGAGCAATTATGTTTTTGTTGAATAAAAACCCACCTTGTTATTAGGAAACAAAGCGTGATATGCAGTGTGATATGTGCATAGGTAGTTTTTCAATTTTATGATGTAAGGCTATAAATATTAGCATGTTTTGTGCATATTAGCATGTTTTGTGATTCAATGCACAAAACATGCTAATATTATATCCTCCATATAATGTTCGTTCTTTCTGCATTTTATCCTCCATATTCTTAAGAGTCCAATAGTTTGTTGGCTCTTCATGACCATTTTCCACCACCTCCCAATTATCTTGGAAACTAAGAATGACCTTCATTTGAAAACTCTAATTATCATAGTTGACTGCCTTTGTCAACTTAGGCCGGGACACACTATTTGTAAAACTAGTCATCTCACTCTTTCTTTTTCAAACACTCAAGCTCTCTCTAGCTCTTTTCTTCTCTTCTTCTTTTTTCACTCAAACACTTAAGCTAACTAGCTCTTGAAACAAATTTGTAAACAACAAATCTCTCTTATGAATAAACTTATTCACTTCTTGTTTTTGTTCCATTCATGCAATCAACAACACAATTTATAGACCTATATATCTCTAACTATTGTACTCAAAACAAACAAAAATGGTTATAACGACTAATTCATTAACTACCAAAAGTTTCCAACCGTTAATACATTAACTCTCCATAAGATTTTAATGACTAATTCATTAATTACCCACAAGACCCAACAACTAATTCATTTTAGTTTATTCCATACCCAACAATATGTACATTAGAAAAAGATTATATATATGGTTAAAATACTCTTTTAGTCCTCTAATTCTTATAAAAAAATCAATAAGGTCCCTAGTTTTTCTTTTTCAATTTAGTCTTCTAATTTTATAAAATGTTTCAATTTGTTCATTTTCGTTAGATTGATGTTAGATTTTCATTAAAATTAATATACATTAAATCACCTCATCTAACAAAGTTTATATATTCAAATTAATTTTATTTTGTAGGTCGAGTGATTTGATGTATAAATTATAAATAAATTTTGATGTCAATCTAACGAAAAGAACCTAATTAAATTATTTAAAAAAAATAGATGACTAAATTGAATCAAATAAAAATAAAGGATTTAATTGAATTTTTTATAAAAATTAGAGTAACAAATTATGATTTGAACCCTATATATATGTATAATAATAATAAATAAATAAATAAAAAATTAATGTGAAACACTGAAAAATGTTATCAGTCCATAACATAATTAGTTATTATTTAGATTCATCCAACATTATAACTAGAATTTTTTATATTGCTAAAGATTATACTTTTCTAATAATAATGTAATTGTAATTAACACTTTACTAGAAATTTAGAATACTATAGGATATAATTGCTTAAATTCTTTTAGCAATATTTTTAGTTTAAGCGTTGTGAATAAGTGTGTTTTAAGAGAGCAGATTCCAACAAAAGAGTGAGTTAACTTTCCAATAAAAATTAGTGATTATAAACATGTCATGGCTAAAAAAGATACTGCAAACATTGCTTCGTTTCTTGAACTAGCTAGTTGCTAATGCCTAAACCATTTTGTGCATATCTGTAGCAAAGGTCAACCCAGAATTTTTTTCTTCTTCTTGTGTTTCACGTATTCAACCCTTTTTATTTCATGTTTTTTTGTTGCATGTTTTGGAAGAAACGCGTCTAGATGATCAAAAAGGAGAACAAATTATCACACTTTACCTTCAAAACCTAAAGGTTGAACTAACTTCCAAGGAACACACACATGACGCATGCAACAACACTTACGTACGTTTCCCTTTCTTTTGCTACAACTTTGCTTCAAGTAACCAAATTCACGTTCAAATTATTAGTTTCTTCTCATTTCCAGTGTTTTTAGCCTGCAAGACTATCCAATCTCATAACTATAAACCAATGCTAAAGCCATAGCCATCCCCATAATTGAATTGCTTATTATAAACCTCTTGCAAGAATCCATCATCATCTTTTCTCATTCCAACTTCGTTCAAGAGATTAAGAATATTTTCAACATGCCCGTTAGAGGCTCATCATGGATAACTCTGAAATTCAGAGGTGTTCTTGATGTAGTTCGAGCCACCAAGTTCCAATCAGGCTATGTTGGATTACAGAGAAACAGAACAATTGTGTCAGCTGCTAAACCAGAAACAGTTCATTGGATGCATCCTAATATGCAATTCTACAGCACCAATAGCAACAACACAAGTACCAATTCAAAAGGGTACACCCCAAAACCTTTATCTCCATAATTCCTAATCTCACTGTTGAATATTAAATTTGTTTATGAACTTTTTACAGTATAAAAGATGAGAAGGTTGAATCTGAACCTGCTGCACCTGCACATTCTTTTAAAAGTTTTGCCTTCTCTTATTGGTATGACACTAAAATCCCTTGCTGCTGCTATTTATTAGAGGTTCCACAATTTTTATGTCTCTAAATAAATTTTTAAAAATTTAATTATTTATTGTTGTCTTAGTTATATTATCACTTTAGTAACATTTTTTACTGATGTAATTGTTAACTTAAACTGTCTGATTTCTCTTTTGTCAATTTAAAGACTAATGCAATTAAACTCAGAATTAAATCCAAAATATGGATATTCAAATCTTAAACTAGCTGCATCAACAAGATAGATAAACAACTCATTAATCCATGTTTTATTGAAAAATCCACCTAAAATTAAGATAAAGTTGCAAGTATTAATTAATGGACCAAATTCTATCAGAATTATGCAGTTAAACGGGTTTAGATAAGAATAGTATTAAGATGATTAATCTTCTGAAAAATCCTCTTATTGCACCTTAAAATTGAAAGAAAAAAAACTCAATGAAGGGAAATAAATATTTAATGTACATTTTTCCTTATGAACATGCAGGTTAAGATGGGTTTTGGGAACGACACTTTCTATCTTACTACCCTTCTGGAAACCTTACTGGGAGAAACTGCAGAGAATAGAAGGTAGATGAATATCTCTTACATATGGAATATTGAACAGACAATGTAATTTCTTAAAATTTCCAAATATACTAAGAAAATAGTTTGGAAACAAAATGTGAATTAATTCAGGAGAGGCAGAGTTTGTGATTGAAGAGGCTGAAGCGGTGGCAAAAGTGGTAGAAAAAGTGGCAAACGTAGCAGAAAAAGTATCTGAAGATATATCAGAGATGCTTCCCGAAGATGGTAAACTAAGGAAAGTAACTTTGGTGGTAGAACATGCATCAAAAGAAGCAGCACATGATGCTCAGCTTACTCAACAATTCATACATAAGGTACTAATTTACTCAAAAATTAAAATTTATTTTTTAAAAAATTTTGGTACATTTTATTCAAATAATTGCTGATTATTACTTTCTTCTATTACTGAAATATAGGTTGAAGAACTGAAGAATGACCTGGATGGTATAGAAGCCTTTGTTGAACCAGTAATTGACAAGATTGTAAAGATATAATTAACCCTTTCCTTGTAGTTATTGTTTTGTACATTGGTGTATTTTGAAGTTTGAAATTGTAGATTTAGAATTGAATAACTTTGGTGAGAAGGTGTTATTTTAATGGAAAGTGAGTGCTGGTTGGGTTGGTTTTATGTTGTTTGGTTGAAGTTGGTAAGAAAATGATTGTGATGGACACCACACATACATTAGAGTGTATATAAGTGCTTTTTTCACGTTTCAGCCGCGTAGGAAAAAGCTACAATGTCAGTGCCACCCTCATCACCCAACTTTCTGTCTTCTTCTTTTTTTCCTCTCATCTGATTTTAGTACCTATCTTCATATTTATTCTTACCACTTTCCTAATTATCAACATTAATTTATGTAATATAAAATTATTTTTTTATGATTTGACATTAAATGTAAAATGCACTATATATATATATCAATGGATAAATATAGGCAAACGTTGTATGTTTAAAGTCTAACAATAATAGTGGTAAAATTTTTCTCTCCTATATCACTCAATATTATTGAAAAATCTATATATAATAAAAATAAAAACAAATTATATTAAAAACAAAATAGTGACAAATAATCGACGTAAGATTTATGTTGATTACAATATCAATATAAAGATATCCACCACTTTCAATATATAAATGAGATTTATATTGAACCACCATGGATAAAGAATGTCCAAAATAGATTATAAAATAAATTACTTCATATAGAAAATATTCAGCACCCCAAAACTGTGACGATGAGAATAAAAATAATAATCTGAAATAGTTTTCAAATTATATCCACCAGCAAGAACATATACTTGCAACAGTGCAATCAATGTTTCAAATTATACTTGCAACAGTGTAATCAAAGTAATACTCACAGACTTTACCTTCATACAAGATGTAAGATTCAAACTTATTGTACAAATAATTAAACTAAATATATGGTGAAGTAAAACATGTTACAAAGAAACCATGTTTTAAAGATTCAATTTTGGACCACTTCATAGCTATGTCCATCAATAATGATAAATGGGCACCCTGCTTGCTATATTGCAATGTACATTATTCAAAATGAATGGAGACACTTTCTCATGTCTTTTGTTAGTAGTACACTTCGCTTTTGGCATGTGACCTTATCTTCCTTTGTGTTTTCGAATGTAACCAACCAAACTTCAATAATTCACTATTTCATCGTACAATGAGACTGAAAGAGAGGCCAAATTAACACACCAAAGTATCATTTCTCTCGTTCAAATTTCTCAACTTAACTTTTTCAAAAGAGAAAAATAAAAGTAAAGGAAAACGAACCACGAAGTTCATTGCATATGATTCCTCGCAACGGCCCCATTTCAACTTTTGATTCATTCCTCACACAACTTTACCAACCATCACTTTCTCAATCTAAGTTTTGGAGTCATGCTGCAATCTTAACCCCAAATCTTATATTTGTATTTACTAATTTGCGACAGATGTAAGAACTCTCACTATCTCATTACCGTTGTAAACAAGTTCAAACACATTGAATTTTCTCTTTTTTTCTTCACGGTTTTTCTTGAACCAACTAAACAATGATGCAAACAAATTATTAATAGTAGTGGAATAAGAATGAGAAAATTTAAGAGCAATAAAAGTGTATCAATAGTAATCGTCGTCATAAATACAATACACGAAATAATCCAAAGAATGAACTCTCACACAGCAAAGAAGAAAAATAAAAAACAAAAATGAAGTACAAGAGGAATTCGCGATCCGAGTAAATTCGCAACGACATTAGAAAAAAGAAGATAAACTCCACTAAACTATCTCTACATAAACAAAGCCGCAGCGAGAACCACGGCAGCGGCAGATCCGGCGAGGGTGAATCTGTTCAAAGCGGCGCCGTTTTGCGAAGGAGTCGGTGCTTCGGTCGGTGGAGCGGAGATTGCAGAAGGAGTGACGGAAGGAGCGCCAGCCGGAGAAACGGGAGGCGACGGCGGAGAGTCGATGCCTGTCGGCGAAGGAGACGGAGCGTTCAGTGCCGGAATAGGGGGAGACGATGACGGGGACTCGGCGGCAGGAGAAATCGCCGGTGACGGAGAGCTCCGCGGTGTGGCCACGGGTGTTCTCTTCGGAGAGAGAGCTGGCGACGACGCCGGAGACTGAGCCATCGCGGAGGTGACTAACAATGCGGCGACTAGCGTGAACACAACGGTGGAGTTAGCCATTGTAGAAAGAGAGAGTAAAACACAAAAGGATTATGGAGTATTAATTGAACTATCAGAGAGAATAAGTTGATGAGTGAGAACGTGTGTGTAGTGAAGAGAAACATAGGGTTGTAGGGTATTTATAGAAGCGTGATCGCGTTGAGGTGAGTCGTTACTCACCGTTGATGCGTTGAAATCATTATCTGGTTGAACACGCGGCACTTATTCCTTCTGCCAGTGCACAAATAAATAATAATAAAGAATAGTTTCCTTTATTTATTTTTTTAGAAAAAGTTTTTCACTGATTTTAATCAATAACATAAGGAATAAAATTAAAACTATATTTGATTTACGAAATATGTGAATTAAAAATTGGAAAAAAGAAAAAAAAAAAGGAGGAGTTTGAGTTAAGTAGAAGGGTAAAGCAGAAACGACACGGCACGCGAGAGATTGAATGTGGGCAGCGAAACTGCAGATACAGCTGTCTTTGAATCAGGAACGTACTCGTGGTGGAGAAGTTTGAAGGATGAGATGAATCGGTGAGCGTTGGATGGAAGCTAGTTAAGGAAAGTGGTAACGGTCGAAAGAAGTAAATGAAGTGCACAAAATTTTCATGTCAATTCTGTGGTACATAGTTTCATTAAAGTTGGAGTCGGTCCTAAAACTGGCAGGGACCACCTCATTTGTTTTCGACAAAGGTAATAATTAACAAGTAACGGTGTCTCTCTAGTGTCTTACCATCTTCACCGGAAACTCACCGCAAACAACTTCTTTCCAACTTTTCAAGAAAATCTATATGTGTTAGCTGAGGTTACAAAATCATATTAACTCTTCTCTTTTTATTTACCAAGTGATGAAAGAGATTACTTTTTAAATGAAGTGAACCATATATTTAATGTAAGCATTTGAAACTAAAAAGTTGAAGCAGCATGCTTGGTCTTATGCTAGGTTGGACCCTGTAGCAGAAATCATATATCAATACAATACTGAGAGCAGAGCCTGAAACAAGTCTTCATAAACTATTATGAAATTTAAAAATGCTACCTTTTCCTTTTGGTTGAAATGATGCTGTCCAGCCAGATTATATCCACTGAGTTGATCACCAAAACCAAAGATTATATATATAACAGTTCACTAAGTAACTCCAATATTTTAGCTTCATTTTTTACATGGTTGTCTTATTATGCTAGATGAAGTTAGAAAATGCATGAAAAACAAAGTTTCTTAGGTTTTCCATTATCATTGTGAAATAATGGAAAGCAAATGTCTTTATAATGAACCACTGAGAACGTACACATGCATTTGCTGCGTGTTTACTTTTTGAATTTGAAAAATAAATGTAAATAATTTTTTTTTTTTATTTTGTAAATAATTTTTTTATTGAAAATGTTTGTTTTAATTTAAAAATGACTAATTTAAAAGAAATTAAATGAATGAGATAGTTAAATTTAAGATAACAGGTTATTTAAAAAGTAAAAATAATAAAACAACTATTTTAATTTCAAAAATATTATTTATTAAAGGGTAAAATTGAAAATAGAATTATATATACCAAAATGAATTATCCATTTTATATATAGTTTTATATATAGTATAGATAAAGTTAACAATGTTTTAATGTTTTAAGATGATTTTTTTAGTGACAAGTTAATTCCAACGTCTTTTGATTTAATGAGTCATTTTTTTGTTTTGTTTTATATACTATTACATAGTGATAATCACACACACAAGACTGACTTTTTAAAAATCTAAATCTTTTAAATTAAATTTTATTTTACGATCATGTCAATATAAATCAAATTTTATTTTAGATTATCATAATTAGTAATGTTTTAAAATTTAAATTAATTCATATCTTATAATGACATGTGTTTTTCTCTCTATTGGTGAACTATGTTTAAGCATTTCGATAAATGTTCTTAGAGTTTTAAGACACTTTTGGATCCCGATGATTCGTAAATTCACTCAAACATTTTTATAATAAAAAATGCTATTGACTTTATTAAATTCAAAGGAAATCCTAATAACTCACATCACATTTTCTTTAAAATAGTATTACTCCTAAAACACACAAGAAGGCCAGAGGCTGGACAACCCCTTTCAGCAAGAGCCTAAGGTAAAGTTAGGTTTGAATAAACTTAGAAGTCTAGCAACATCACATGCAGTACAACAAATTAAAGAGATGCAAAATCACACATGTGAATAATGATACATGTCAGAATCTAAATTTCATTCATAGGTAGTGTTCATAGCCAGAGCAAAGAAACACAAGACGCCAATTCTTTACCATTAAACAGTCCTAGTTTTCTCAAATTGAAAATGAGTGGAGCTGGGGTTTGTCACTGGAACAAGAAAAACCTTTCTCCCACCCTCCAAAGAAAAAAGATATCGTTTTAACCAACCAATACAAATCAAATGGTCCCAAAACGAATTGTTTCCTCTTCTTTTTCTTTTCTGCTGTTAGCTTTAAACAATTCAATGTACAAAACATCACCACATGGCCAAATTTTTCAGTCCATTGAACCATACGACCTCATGGCCTCAACTTCTTGGCCAGCCGATGCATTTTATCAAGGGGCCTTCTCCCTGCACCTCCAAGAGTTTTCCTGTACCCCCAAAATTGACGCTTATGCCCTTATTTAATATACCGTGAGAATGGGTGAAAGTGGATAGGGACGCAGTAAATAAATTTACTGCATCAACGTCCCTGCACCTCCAACGTTACTATTAGTATTCGTTGTAATCTCGTTTCTTCTCCATGCCAGTGTTTGCTTTCATTAAAATTTTGCTCAGTTTCATTGTGGTCCGTGGTCCTGAGAGCTGTACTTCATTCGTTCATTGTCTCTGTGGTGGTCCCTCTTCTGGTTTGTATGACTTCCAATTAATTTTTGTTAAGGAATCCTGTTTATTCTCTGAGTGTCTTAAGTTTGCATTGTGGTTATTGTGATTGAAGGTTGGTTCTTTGAAGGAAGGTGGTTGTGAGTAACTGCGTTATCTCCTCTCCAAGTGGTACTTCCGTCAATCCAGGTTAGCCTTCATACCACCTTAAGTTGTTTTAAGTTGTTTCCGTTTGCTTCTGATGTGAAACGGAATTTGTTTTACGTTTGATAAACTATATAACGAAATGTTTTATAGAACGGATTCTCTAATGCGTTTCAAAATTTTACCAAACGGAATACAAAAGTTGGTGCAAGATAAAAGTAAAAATGTATGGGAAACGGAATACGGAATCCGTTTCAAAATGTTATGAAACGGAATTTGTAATCCGTTTCATAAAAAAAATTGCACTTTTTTGAAACGGAATACAGAAGCCGTTTCAAAACGTTATGAAACAGATTCTGTAATCCGTTTCATAAAAAAAATTGCAATTTTTTTTATGAAACGGATTACAGAATCCGTTTCATAACGTTTTGAAATGGTTTCTGTATTCCGTTTCTCATAAATTGTGATGTTCGCATGATTACAAAATTACATATATATATATATATATATATATATATATATATATATATATATATATATATATATGTTCATGACTCATGTTCGTAGCTGGTTGTGGGGATGCTGTAAGTCACCTAATTTAAGAATACATTTGGTGTTTTTGTTGTACGTTTGTTAGATGATAAATGAGAGTTGATAAGGAATCCATTTCACAATATTTTATGAAACGGAAAGTGTATGCTGTTTCCCATAAATTATGATTTTTTCGCTTCCACCCCATTCATAAAAAAATAACACCCTCACCCCATTACTTTTAAACCTTACTTTTAAACGTTAGTGGTAAATAAACCTTGCATAATAATCTGTTCAAAATTACACCCACACACCCACACCCCATTTCTTTCTTCTTGATTCCATTTCGAGTTCCGACAACAATGTGCAAAGAAAAGAAGTCGTGAATAAGATTGGTGTACGTGTTGTCCTCGTCTTAGAAATAGAATTGAATCACTTATTTCGTTCAAATTCCCGCTCCTTATTTGCATGGATGTTTTGTTCGACAGACCAAACACTTGAACATCAAAAGTTTACCAAAATTTTGTTTTTCCAAACGGATTACATAATCCGTGTCTTAAAGATGTGAAACGGAATTTGTAACCCGTTTCACCAATTTGCCATATGTTTGTCAAACGGAATAGGTATTCCGTTTCATACTTGGATTTTGTGTGTTGGTGTGTATATTGTGTTATTGGTGAATTTTTAATGTGAGTGAATGTATACTGTGTGATTGGTGAATTTTCTAACGTAAATCATG
>Ga0214543_1003173_pt1 | contig 32101 bp, 14 predicted proteins | sample CNSS2metaG_FD_160094 | JGI IMG/M metagenome (GOLD analysis project Ga0214543, IMG submission 160094) | Root nodule microbial communities from cowpea collected in UCLA plant growth center, Los Angeles, California, USA - CNSS2 | ecosystem: Host-associated > Plants > Roots > Nodule | place: USA... | reverse complement strand
GGGTTAAATATGTTTTTGGTCCCTCAAGTTTTAGTGAATTTTGGAATTAGTCCCTCATCAAAACTTTATACCAATTTAGTCCTTCATCTTTCAAAATGCGTGAATTTAGTCCTTTTAACCAAATTTTGTTAAGTTTATCTGACGTTTCAAATACATTTCACGATAGTATTTAAGTTAACATTGAAGAAAAATGTGTCAAACAATGTGAATATTTTAAATATTATCATGAAATGCGCTTGAAACGTCAGATAAACTTAACAAAATTTGGTTAAAATGACTAAATTCACGTAGTTTGAAAGATGAAGGACTAAATTGGTCAAAAGTTCTGATGAGGGACTAATTCCAAATTTCGCTGAAACTTGAGGGATCAAAAACATATTTAACCCTTGTTCTGTTTATATAAACCTATGAACCATAAGGTTCATTTATATTATTTTAAACCACCCTGGATTTTTGTTGAGTGAAATGTTATTATTTTATAAATTTTAAATTTTTTTGGCAATTTTATTAATGGGCTCAACCATTAAATTAAATAATATATATATATATATATATATATATATATATATAACAATAGTAATAAATAAGACCCATGTAAAAGAAATTAAGTTTATAAAAATCGATCGAATTAATAAACAATAAATATATTTAAGCTTTAATATTATAATATTATAAATGTTTTTCGACGCGAAAGTTGCTTAAATTAATATGTTTTGATGTTTGAAATATAGTTATAATTTCTTTTTTCATTTTTAGTCCTGTAAAATAGTCATGAAAAAAATTCCGGGTACTAAAACCAAAAATCAACATCTTAATTAAAACAAAATAACAAAGATTAAAATAAAAAAAAGGACAGAAATTAAAAGTGATGTATAATAAATTTAGCGATTAAAAATAAAATGTAACAATGTTTAGAGATTAAATAATTTAATGTATCTAAAATTTATAGCTATTAAAATTGTAAGACTATATCGAATTAGAATATATTTTAAAACTTATTACTTTTTATTAAATTGCATAATAATATATTAAATTTCTTATATTTTGTTGTATTAAAGTGCGTCTATTTCTAAATAAGTTATTCTTATTACAAAGATATTTAACTTAACCTCTGGTTAATTTTTTAATGATATATTTTCATCAATTAAAAATTATAATATAACATATTTAAAAAGATTTATTCAACTTTAACGTGCTACCAAACATGGAGTATTTCTTTCCAATATGATGTCATATCTGACGTTGGTGGTAGCAACAATTATGTTGCCCACACGTGCTATTATTTATTTAGTGTCTTTTTTTCTCTAATTTTTTAATCATTCACACACTTTCTTTTGTTTTGCTTTGGGGACCCTTTGGTTCCCACTCGGTAATAAGATTTTCATAAGCTACTAAACTTAATTTGTAGTTTGATTATTAAAATTCAAGATTAATAGATATTTTTTCAAGAATGAAAAAAAAAAGAGAGTCTACATCGAGTTTATATATATCTAAATTAATTAAGGGGGCTCGTCGCGTCAAGTTATTCAATAATCTAATTTGATTCAACTCAATTTAATTAAATTTAGTTGAGTTTCATTTATAAATTTATAATTGGTTCAAACACGATTCAATATAAATTAATCTAATCTTATAGAGTTAGGAGATGAATTTTGTATTAGAGAAAACACAATCTTATACTATACTGAGGACAAATTGTACTATATTTTTTGTCTTGACTTAATTTGAACAAATATATGATTTTACTTATTGATTTACTTAAAACATTGAATGAAAACTAGTTCTTGTAAAAATTATAATATTTTTTAATTATATTAATATTTAAAATTTATAACTTAATAAAAAATAAAATATTTTAATGTATTGACTCTATAACTCTATTGCAAAAAGACTTATAACGTCATCGGATGTCGTATGTAACAAATTCCGTTAAAAACATGTGGTAACATTTTGTAAATAACTCATCTAAGCGTTATCTTAATCTATTTTCAATGTCAACGAACTCCTAATTTGATATTAAATTATCGTTTAGTATCTGTCATTTGTGATGTCTAACGTTAAGTTGTTTTAAAAAATCACAAGAAAGAATAAGAGCCTCATGAAAAAAATAAAGAAACTGAAATCTAGTACAACAATATTTTCTTAGTGTACTCTGAGTTTACTAATTATGTAATGTAATTATAAAATCCTTTTTACTTTACAAACAAGTAAAAAAATAGATTATTTATATAACATTTTTAAGATTGCTATTATAAAATGAACAAAATTACTATTTATATAATTTGTAATTATAGTGTAAAAATGTTATATACCATAATATCTTTTATATATAATCGGAAGTCGATTTTCGGAAGTCAAAATATATAACCGGAAGTCAACTTGCGAAAGTCAAAATATATTACTGGAAGTCAACTTCCGGAAGTTAAAATATATAATCGAAAGTCGACTTCCGGAAGTCAAAATATATTACTGGAAATCGACTTCCGAAAGTCAAAATATATTACCGGAAGTCGACTTCCGAAAATAAAAATATATTACCAGAAGTCGATTGTCGGAAATCAAGATATATTATCAGAAGTCGACTTTCGAAAGTTAAAATATTATTTTTAATTTTTATCTTTTAGTTTAATTATTTTTAATACATTATATAATATATATATATATATATATATATATTTTTTTTTTAAATATATATTAAAAATACTTAAGAAATAAAATAAATTAAAAATACTTAAAATTTATATTAAAAAAATATTAATTCGGCTTTAACTATTTTTAATTTTATTTAAAGTTTATGTTTTCTAAATTTTAAATATTTTTTTATTTTTTATTTTATTTATTTATTATGTTTTCATACTTCTTAATATATATTTGAAAAATAAAATAAAATATTAATATCTATGTATATAATTTTATTTTTATTTAATGTACTGAAAAATAAATATAAATATAAAAATAAATAAAACAAAAATATTATTAAACTTTAAATAAAATAAAAAAACAGAAAATGAATTTTTTTTTTGACTTCTGGAAGTTGACTTCCAGTAATATATTTTGACTTCCGAAAGTCGACTTCGGGTAGTATATTTTTACTTATGAAGGTCGATATTTTGACTTTCGGAAGTGAACTTCCAATCATATATTTTGACTTCCGGGAGTTGACTTCTGGTGATATATTTTAACTTCCGATAATATATTTTGAATTTCAGAAATCGACTTCCGGTTATATATTTTGACTTCCGGAAGTATTCTACACCGGAAGTTGACATCCGAAAACAATCTTGGGAGTGTGATCTATGTGGCTTCACTTAAATGGTCAATGAGTATTTTTGGAGGTGCAAAAGAAATACTTGGAGGTGCAGGAAGAAAGCCGCTCTTAAATTTACTTGGATCGGGTGGACAATAGGCCGAAATAAATGTTGAACTGATTCAACAGGTTTCTTCTTGCACCCCAAGATTTCTTGCTGCATTCCCAACAGTACGGATTCAAGATGCATAGTTATATGATATATGTACTTTGGAACGAGATTCATTAGACAAAAGAGGGTACATCATAAAATCTATTGAAAAAGGAGCTAAAGCTCCCTAAACTAAGTATTGCTAACTTTGGAAAAATTGTCCACTTAATATACATTTTTCATTAAAAGTAAAAGTGAATATCACTTTTTGTTAAAAAATATAGAAGAAATGAATATCATTTTATTTAAAATATAACAAGATGGGTGCATTTATTTTTTTTAATTAAATATATAATAATTTTAACTTTCCACATTTTTTTATTACATTCAACTTCAAGCAAATTCCACCTCCTTTTTTTTTTTTTTTTTTTAACTTTTTTCTATTTTAATTTATTTGTAAACTTATTTTTAAGCAGACACCACCAATAAAAGAAAGAACTTTTGGTGTGCTTCTTACAAAGCACATATTATCAAATCCAAACTTGGAAAGAAAATTGTTCACAATAATATTAGCTACATAATGGATTTTTTGAAAGAAAACTTTCTCTAGTATGATTCTTATGTGTAAAAGTTATTTCTTCTAGATGTTCTGTGCAATATAATATATCTGCATAAAACTCCACATTTGCAAATATTTATCACATTATTAGTGTGTTGTTATCGATTCAAACCATTTGAATAACATAAAATACTTTTTTAATCGTTTTTTTAGTACTTTTCTTTTTTCTAGAAACAAACATGTCTAACACATGATTATATATATTTTATTTCAATAAACTAAATTGAATTTTATTTTATTATAATTTGAAAGTGAAATTATTTTATTTGATTTCACAATTTATTTTATACTTATTTATATAAGTTTTTTTTGTTATAAAGACTTACAAAAGAAAAAAAATTTAAAAATTAAATTAAATTAAATTTTCCATAAACTAAAAGTGATATGCAAATTTATAAAAAGGTTATATGAGTGTGTTTTTAAATTATGGAGAACTCGTCTCAATTGGAGAAATCTGTCTAAACAAACTTTTATGTCTTTAAAAAAGTATGAAAATCCAAGAATGCAAATGAGTTATTTTCAAAATAGTTTGAGAAGATATAACTAAAGATAACCATTCAAATCTTAAGGTAATTGTTCCCAGAATGGTTAAATTATGTTATTTCTTTTGTACTTAAATATATGAAAACAAATAATCACTAGAAATAAATATAAGAAAATCACAATTAATTCAGTTCTATTTAATATTTATCAAATATCTTTGTATAACATTAAATGAACTCTACTCTCCTTTTTTTTCAGAAAAATTAAACTTTAATAATTGAAAATTAATTGAATTTTGCTAATAATAATAGAAGATAATGTAGATATTACATCCATCCTAATCATCTCTAATTTAATAACTTTTACCGATTAAGACTAGCCCCAAATATATGTTTTTCTATCTGAGTTTAATAAAATAGTCTAGTTCTTTGGATTTACTATTGAATATTTGTATTTACCATTGAATAATTACTATGATAGTGAGTTGAATAATTAATTAACACATGGATATATATAGTACTTAAAGCAATTCATCTGAAGATAAATTAATATTACCTAAAATTATAAATAATTTGAAAAACAAATTAACATGTGAGTTTAGCAAGTGTGGACACATAGTTAATAAAACATCTCGAAAAAAGAAAAAGTAAAAATCAAGAACGAACAAAGTAAGCTTGTCAATTACTACACCAGGAGTTCTCGGGAAAGAAAATTAATACGACAAAAACAGAGATTAACCTCATTAGTCGTTTTCAAAATGCTCGTGTGACAAGATCGTCTAACAACATCATTGGCTCTACAATGAATGTTACAGTCACTTTTCTCACCACACACTTTTTTACACTCTCTTCATCTTTAATTTTGAACACAAATTTCACCATTTCAATCCTATACTATATTATTAGTTCAAATATTTCATAAATCTCCATTGTACTTATTTTATTAATAATTAAAATTTCAATTACAGGGTATTATTATTATCATTACCACTTTTTTAATTATCCTAAACATGTGTATTATTTGTTTCTTTCAATTATTGAGATTTTAAATATATATATTTGATTTTAATGTTTCTTTTTATCATTTGTTAAGGTTGTTTGTGAAGATAAATTATGAATGGTAGTTACTTACTAGGTAGAGTAATGGGTGAGGAAAGGATGAATAAGTGCAAAAATGATAGTATTCTTAACTACTAAAGGTGATTTACATACACCAATCATCATGTACATATCCCTCATCCAAATTATCCATTTGGGTCTCTTCTTATCTAACTAGCCTATTCAAATAAGGTGCAAGTTAGATTGTAACCTAGTGAAAAAGAATAAACATAATCATTCATTCTAAATTCTTCATCTGCTTCAAAATTTTCTCACCCTAACAACATACTAGTTCCTCTGAAAGTTCCTCCATTAGATAGCAAAAGATTGCAAGCTCAACTTCCTGAACTAGCTCCCCTCTGTGCTCACCATTTTTCTTCCACCTACCTTCTTCTCTGCAGAAATCCTCTTCAATCATCATATCAATGGTGTTGCACTCCACTTCCTTCCATAACTCCAACCTCCTGCAAACCCTTCTCATCACCACTGTGTTCCTCTCTTCTGAGCAATTCACTCCTGTCTCTTCCTCCATTATCAGATCATAAACCAGCCTCTTAAGGTCCTCACCTGCTTCCTGCGAATCACTCAGGATTTCGACCACACTTTCCCCGACAACCTTTTTTTCATCATCCTCTTCCATAAATGTTTCATCTTCTTGCTCCAACATCCTCTTCTCAAGCTCCACCGGATCTAGCTCCGCAAGCTTCTCAAATCTACGAAGCCTGTCTAGTAGATTCTGCGTAGTTCCTGAAAATTTAATACAAACATGAGAAATCAATATATACATCTTCGTTGTTCAGTTAATTTTGTAAAAGTGGTTGTAGACATTCATTGCAAACATTGCAAACAGAACAGAACATATTCCAGCAATCTCTTTTTTTGTACAGAACTGACAACACCTTTTACATCCATTTCAAGTTCACTGTTTAAAGTAACTCAGCATGGATAAACAGATAAACAGAAATAAGTACAAGCAGAAAAGTTTTAGCAGCTATTTGAAGCATATAAAGCATAGGATGCCTAAATTGGTGTTGAAGCACAGGTACTGAGACAAACAAAAATGCTCTCTTCATGTACACATTAGATAAAACAATGAATCATACTATAATGTGTGACAAAATGTTTGGTTTTCTGTAGATTAAAAATTATTACACTTGAATGGTGTTGGGTTGCAGAGACATTACACAGCACATTGAATGGAAGTATCAGGTCTTTCTGACAGGAAAAAATTAGTGGGACATGTTGAAATTTATAAAGGAGAGTGTGTAGTTGTGAAGAAAGAGTAGGGCAATTTGAAATTGAATGCCAAAGCATGTTGGGGATGGAACCCACAAAGATAGGTGGCATTGGGAGAAATGTTATGAAGAACATAGCCCCCCTTATGGTATTTTGTAACAGACAATGAATTGTGTACGATGGCATGTTGGTGGAAAACGACCATACAACATAAAATGGTGGAAAAAAAAAAAGCAAGAAAATATATTAAAACAATAACGTACTTTGAACATTGGCATAGCTACAGTCCAAATCAAAGGCATCATCGTCATCGAAGGGTGGGTCTAAAACAGACACTGGACTGCATTGTTCTTTATCTTCTTCTTCCTCTTCTTTCCCAGGTTGGAATTTGTTGACGCCATCACCACTACTAACTTCGTTGTCCTGTGGAAAAAATTCACAACCACCATGTTTAGAATATTGTCGTAATTGGGTAGTTAACATAATTCCCTAATCATTCTCATAATGCCCATGGATTTAGACTCAGCACTTGCTTCATAATTGGGTTGTTGACTTCGTTTTTTTCTTTTTTATGATTTGGTACCCACTCCACTATTAATGTTGTAATCGAAAATCCAAACAAGAAACTATTTTTCTAGAAAACCGAATGTCGGGGTCCAATAATTCATCCCAATAGAACAAACAAAAACAAGATTCGTCTTCTTTTTAAAGGGTTTTTCTTTTTTACCGAATAACCCCAAAAAGTAAAAGGAAAAATCGAGAAGGTTGCATGGCAGACACCTGGACGAAAAATACAACACACAAAATCCAAATTAAATTAACCTACGCCGTGACCCTCTGCTTCACGAAATATTTAACAAAATTTAGGAAAAATGGCGGGGTAAAAGCGTCTTTGTAGGAAAAGTTCCGGCAATATTCGCAGACCCCGAATGCAGATCCTATTTGCCGACAAAAAAAACACCACGAACTATCACGGTTAATTCACGAGCACAACTCGGTGCTCCAACTCACCACACCACCGAGTCAAACCAGTGAGTTGAACCAACAGCCATTAAAACCAGTTCAATTCCTTATTATTATTATTATTATTATTATTATTATTATTATAGTTTAATTAAAATGTTCTGAATTCTTCTAAAAATTTATCAGTAGTAGTAAATTTAATTAAAATATAAATTATGATATATGATCATATATTTGAGATAGTATCGAGAAAGTATCAAGCCTATATTTTTGGACTGTAATCTAAATATAAGTATTTTATAAGGTAAATATGCAGATTTTTTTTTTTATGGAAAAAAATCTACTATCTGAAAAAAGTCCTTTTAATAACATAAGTAATAATTTGGTGCAAAACCTTTTACAGTGAATGCATGTATTTGAAACACTTTTATTAAAAATTAAAATTATTTTATTCTAAATTTATAAAATCACGAGTTACAAAACTCTGCAACATCGATTCGAGTTAAATAAGAAGTACTTCCATTCTAAAACATGTCTTGCATTTTTATAAACTACTTTTCATATAATTAGAATAAATGAATACCATATGGTTTACATTGAGCATAGACTGAGTACAATATAGTTGAAAAATCGGTGGTATTTTTTTACACATAAGTTGAGTGAAGAATAAAAAAATAAGAATTTTTATTATTTGAGAGAAAAGGATGTTTAAAGCATTTGGCAGAAGAATAATGTGAAAAAGGAGAAACCTGAGTGGTGTGGCGACGGGGAGAGGCGAGCGGCGAAGAGAATTCCGGAGTGCGGCGGGGGGAGTAGTCGGGGCTGTGGCGGAGCGAGAAACGGAAAGGGGTTTGGCAGAAGAAGAGATCATGAGAGTTGAGTTTGCGAGTGTTGAGGAACTGAATCTCTTGTTCGACGGAGTCATCGAAGGAGTGGGCACTGCTACAAGTTTCCATGTCCAAAGACTTGTCCTCGTTGCTCTCCGACCACACGCCACTACTGCTGGGTCTGCCCTCACAGGATCCCACCACCCCAACGGCAGCAACGACATCATCGTTTATCTGTCCCCTCTTCCGCTGGGTCCTGAGTTTCTTGAAGAGCGAGCCGAAGATGCCGAAGGCCCTGTTGGGCTTGGGTTTGGTGTGCTTGTGGATTCTGAGGGCGGCTTCAAGGAGGAGCGTGGCGGTTTTGGCGTTGGAGGGCCTGAGGGGAGTGTGGTTCTTGGTGGGTGGCGCGAATTCCGAGAGTGGAGATTTGGTAGCGTTGTGGAAGGAGAGGAGGCATTTGTTAAGTGGGAAGTTTGAGTTTGAGTTTGAGGTGTTTTTGGTTAAGGTGGTGTTTGGGGAAGCTGTTTTGAGGAGGCTACGTCGTTCTGAAATGTAGTGTTTGAGGAGGAATGGCTCTTGGTCCTCCAGAAGTAGCTCCCGCAAGTGCTTCTCCGCCATGATTAAGAAAGCTAGGTTTGGGGCTTGGGAAGCGCGTTTGGTAGAAACAAGAGAGAGAGAGAGAGAGAGATTCAAATGTAGGGGCTGGAAGAAGAAGAAGGGGAGAGAGTGAAATGGCGATGAGTAAGGGTGTTGTTATTATTAAATAATAATGGAGGGAGAGATAATATGCTACTGCTACTGTTTCAGCTTTGCATTTGTTTTGTGTGGTTCTACTCTTTTGGTAACTTTCCTGTGGTTTCATATGAGAGTAATTTCAACTAGGAAAATAAGTCTCACTCCTACCCATGTCTATCATTTTGTTCTACGGTTTTAGAGTAATCCCACTCGGCTCAAATATAATTTCATCTTCAATTATTTTTCTATCTTAAAATAATCTCAATAAAAATAAATATTTTTTTTTGGCTGGCCCTGAGAGACGAAAAATGTAAAATGAAATGAAAGTGGAAATTGTGAGTGTGAGGTGTATCTATGTACAGGGTAGGTGTAGGAGGAGGTTTCTTGGGAGATCAACTCTTTCATACATGCACATGTAATCTTATTTCTCCTCAGTTTATTTTTCACTGTAATTAATTGTATATAAATTGGATTCAAAATTATATACAAATCATAGTTACGGTAAATTCTTAACAAATACATCCTTTATATATTAAAATTACTTGAAAATGTTACATTTACATGATGAATTATTCATATTTATTTTGAGATGTTCCCTTTATTTAGTATTTGAAATTAAAATCTTATACAAAATATATTTAGAGATGACAATTTATTCATAATTAAAACAGACTGAGACACTGACTTATCCTGCCAAATAAACAGGTTAATTGATTGGTTATATATATATAATCATTAAATACCTTTTTAAGTCTAAATCAACTAATGTTCTTAATTTAATAAATAAATGAAAAATAATAGTTTATAAGTATTTATAGTTTAAATTATAATATAATTTTTTATATTAGAATCATAATAACAATACTACAGAACAATTATAATACTTTAAATTATAATCATTTTTACTTTTATAAGATATTTTAATATAAAAATAAAAAAACTCGTTACATGACAATTTATTAAAAATTAAAAAAATCATGAAAAATCACACTACATACAATATAACAGATTATACCTATTATGAGAAAAAACTATCTTAAAAAAAATAGGGGCGTCAAAATATTTTTTGTAAGTTTACACAAATTTTGTAAGTGTCAAATATATATAATAAATTAATATATATATATATATATCAATTTATACATATAAATAAAAAATAAGGTCCAAGCCTCCTTTAGCTTTAAGAAATATCTGTCATTACTTGTTTGTTGTGACATATATAATGTTATAAGAAATAATTCTTCCTCTAATTCATCATTTACAATATTTTTGAGAGGTTGAAATTTACAATTTTTTTTTACCAATCGATCATATTTGTGATATTCATCTGATCCCATTAATGCATATTTTTTATGTTAATAATCTTTTTCTTGCAATAGGGATAAGATGGAAAAACACGTGTGTTTTCGATTTGCTTATATTTCCTTCTTTTATAATTTTTGACTTTGAAAACACTTTTGCTAATATGAAGTAAAGTACCTTCTATCGTATGATCATCTTAATTAATCTCTGTTGCTCCTATGCTTGTAAGACAAAGATTTAGTGTTGGATGGAGAACATTTAATATGATAAAAAGTGTAGAGTCCCACAATGACTCCAAAAGAATTTGTAAGGACTCTTTTATTCTCAATTCTATATATAAAAGATATATGTCAAGAAGAAAAGTTGATGACGATGCTTACCAAAATGCTCTTAATGCTTTTTAGTTTTCAAGCAATCTTTTAGCCTTCATTTTTTCACGAGGAAGAACATTGTGTGTTCATAACAATCTCAAAGAGTATATTTTAATTTGTATTCATCTTAGGATGTTAACTCTCTTTTAGTGAGCAAAATTTGTGATCATCTAATTCACATCCTTTGTGTAAACAAAGTTACTTAGTCAAGTGGTTGAGTTTAAAGAATACTCGTGCTTAGTCAAGATTAACTATATGTCTCAAGAATATTTGTTGTTTAGGTAGAAGAGGTAGTGTGCAAAAAATAGTTGTTGTTTAATTACGAGTGACTAGGTTCAAAGAATACTAAATCTTTGTTAGAAGTGACTGCATTCCAAATAATACTTATGTTTTTTTCTAGAAGTGGTTGGGTCTAAATAATATTTGTTTTGTATTTTGTATCATTGGTTTTCATTAATGAAACTTTGATCATGTTGGTAAAAAACAATACATATTTCCAAATGAACCAATTTAAAAAGTAAATCTCTCTAATATCTTATATTTTTATATTGTATATATGAGTTAAATTTGTTTTTGGTACTTTTTAGTGAAAATTGAAATTCGTCCCTTGGAAATCTTGAACCTTAGTCTCTTATTTTTAAAAATACGTGAATTTTAGTCCTTTAAACCATTTTTTTAAGTTTATTTGACGTTTCAAATACGTTTCCAAGTTAACATTGAAGTGAATATGTGCCAAACGGGGTAAACAAACTAAGATACTATAATGAAATGTATTTGAAATGTTGAATAAACTTAATAAAATTTGGTTAAAAAGACTAAACTAACGCATTTACACAGTTGAGGAACTAAATTAGTTTAAGATTTCAAGAAAAGACTAATTCCAATTTTCACTAAAATTTGAAAGATCAAAAACATATTTAAACCTTAAATGTATCTCTCTCTCTCTCTCTCTCTCTCTCTATATATATATATATATATATATATATATAAATATATATATATATATATATATATATATATATATATATATATATGCATCTAATCAGAGAAAACGAGATTTAAGAAAGCAAGTTCTCAAAATAATTTTTGACAATAATATCTATTATATTGAAGTTGCATCTGACGAGTTTTGTCAAACATATCTCTTAAGAAAAACATCTTGATACTGTTTTTATCTGGCTTGAACACAATTCAACAATTCCGTCTTGTATATTTGATCTATTTTCTCATTTTTACCTTCAATTCTTCAAATAATTCAAAGTATCTATTTCACTAAAAGGAAGTGGTATGCCTCTTTAGCACTCAAATTTACAAAATATATGGATGATATAAGTGCATAATAAATAAAAGAATACATAATTCATAAATGCTAACATATTTATAAGATTTTAATAAGTTATTTTTATCAAATAGTTTTAATGCTTGGTGCCTCATCAAGCAAGTAACAGCATAATATTGCTTGTGCCATTGATTTGAAAATATACACTACTAAAAAAAAGTATTTTAGCAACTATCTATTTTGGTCGCTAAAAGGCTCAAAATCGGTCACAAATCCTTTAGCGACCGAAATAACGACCAAAAATATGTAGTTGTGAAAACCCTGGTGGCAAACCCATCAGCGACCGAATTGAAAAGTGATCGCTAAATAGCAACCAAAATTTCAGTCACTAATTCGTCACTAAAATTATTAGTCACCTTCTATTATGGAAACTAATTTAGCCACCAAAATTTCAGTAGCTAATTCGATCGCAAAATAAAACATTTTGCAACTCTTTTTTCGGTCACTAACATAAAAATATTTTATTAAATAAAAAAATATGATACCAAATTTGGTCGCAAAAGTCATAATATAGCGACTCATTTTTTGGTCGCTAATAGGTAAATCAGTAAAAATAAATAAAAACATTTAGCAACTAATATATTTTGGTCACTAAATCAATAACTACTTTTACATATAATTTTATTTGTTTTTATACAATGTTGTGATATATTTATAAACAATTTTTTAACCTGCTTATAAATACTACAACATTAATTATGTTAAATAACAATCAACTCAAATATATAATATAATAAAAAATAATATAAAAATTAAGTGTACATATCACATGATCCAACATAAAAACAAAAATGAAAATAATTCTAAATAAATATGTAAGTTTTGATGTCATGATACAATTAAAATTACAATTATCGATCAAGTGATATACCATCACTTGGTCTACTATATCATCTTCACTACCAACACGATCGAAAGGAGTCGATTTAACATTCTTCAAGTGAATGTAAGTTTCATCTATTCATCTCCTTGGCGCATCTTATTCGAGCATGCATTTACTTGGTTGATAATACTTTGATAGTAACTTAATCCCTCGGTAGGATTTTGCTCGTTGGTTCTTACTTTTACACTTCAACACACGAGTCAACTATTCACGCTACCAATATATACATAACTTGGAAAAGTAGAAGCACTCAAAAATTGTAATAAAAATTGGAAGGAGATAAAGTAAACTGCTAAACTAATGATAATATATATTATAAACATCTAAAGAGAAGGTTTAGATCGAGACAAAATACGCAATATCACTTTAATATTTACATCTTTCCATTATTGACCCCTTCATTTCATCTAGATATTAATGATAGGAAGTGAACAGCTAAACAAGTATATATTCATTTAATTCATTATTTCATGGAATAACTTCATGTACTCAACAGAAAAATCATACTAAAATACTTATATAAGGAATGACCATAAAACAAACCTCAAGACCAAGAAATCGTTCATAACCAATATAACATGAATATGGTGTCCCTGTCTTTAGTTTAATACTTCACCAATGCTTGCTTGATGTACTTGCCTGGTTCTTTGTCATGCTTATTGAATTCCTAAGAGAAATTGAGATAATGTTACTTAGGAAAATTAATAAGTTGAAAAGAAAACTTTCGTTACATTATTTGTTTTACAAAAGGAGAAAATTAATTAAATGAGAGAATTTATCAACATTCAGTATGCTAATTACCGTATTAAAAATGTGACAATTATTTGGTGACTAAAACAATATTATTTCGGTTGCTATTTTGGTGGCTAAAATATTGCATTTAGCGACCAAATATTTTCGGTCGCTATTTTAGTCGCTATACGAATAAATGTTACTATATATTGATTTGGTCGCTATTTCGGTCACTAATTTGCGACTACCACTATTCGGTCGCTATTTCGGTCACAATTTGCGACCAAATTTTTTCGATCACTAATTTCGGTAGCTAAATTACATTTTTTTTTGTAGTGATACTAAATAATCAACATTATGTCGGTGTAAAATAGTACATTTACTAAAAATTTTATTTTAATATTTTTATAGTAAATAATGAAATATAAATTAATATAATTCGTATATTTAGATAATTGATATTTATTGGTGAAATCAAACTTAATTACTATTTTTTTTATTTAGATATGAAATAAAAGGCATCTCCTCACATTTATTTTTTACTATTTATTTATTTTTATTTGTATTCCCTTACCATTTCTTTCATACACATATTACTTTCATACTATATCTTCTTTGTAAAAGTATCTTGATTTAACTTGATTATTATTTGTACAAACAAAAATGCATTTATGGTCTCAAAAGAAAATTTTTAAATTAACCCAACATTTTATGTCTAGGTGATTCTAATATATAAAGATATATGTACCATCTATTCAGTTATCCCAAAACAAATGAAAGAAAACTATGCAGCCTCATTATAACTCACCATCATCAGTTGCATTATCTTTACTCATGTACAATATATGATCATAGCATGTAGATACCACACCACAATAGAAAACATATGGTAAGTTAGTGAAAATTAAACTATGTTACTCAATAAGAAGTCCTATTTGCCCAACCAGAGGTTCTGCTCGTTCACCAAGCTCATCTACTCACTCAACAAGCCACCTCTAGAAGTTCTCATTAGAGAAGCTCACCTAATGAGAAATTGGTTGGCCTACTGAACCAACCATGGGAAGATAGGTCCACCTAAGGACTAATCCTCTTTGAGCTCTCAGGTTTCTCAAAAAATATTTTTCTTTAGAAAAGACTTTACTTGCTCATAGACTCAAACCCCTTGTAACCTTTTTCACAATGCTCACTTAGTGAATATTTACACACCAAATGAGTCTGCATAATTCAGTAAAATTTACAAATATACTAACGAGTCTGCATAATTCTATAGAACCATTTTTTATAAGTCATGCTCCTAATCAAATTATCTAGGCATTCCATTCTTTACTCATATGAAAACACAAAATATCATTCTAGCAATGTCTTAGACAAATCTAGCCAACACATAACAAATAAGAATTACTATAAGTGCAAAACTAGCTTCAAACAAATACTAAACCAGATTTCAACACAAAGAAACACTACATTTCACAATTATTCAACTCAACATCATCATGTAGCAATAATATTTAAATTTAAATTAGCTTTTCTTACCTGATGTAGAAAAAATCTCATGGCTCAAGGTTGTTCCTAGAGCTCTAGTTCTCATAGAATATTCTAACTACCTACAAAAACATCAGATCGCAAATCAAAGTATATCATAATGATCACAACTAAACATTAAGCTATTTTGAGTGACATACATGGATCCTATAACCACATGTATATCAAAATGCTAAATTAACCAAAAAATAGAGTAAAAAGAGAACTTAGCCTATTTAAATTCTGATTGGTAAAAAATGTAAATATCTCTATAATGAATCCACTAATGATCTTTGATCATAAAATAGACGAGACTGGCTTAGAAAATTAGAAAGAAGTAAAAAAATCTTAATTTTTTTTAAAGAGACGATGATTAAACTTGATTAAAAAATAATTATTTATAGTTAAACTTTTCATAAATAAAATAATTGAAAGTCATTTTTAAAAAATGTTAGTCTCAACACCAAAGTTAGATTTCACTTTACAATTTAAGATTCGTAGTTGAATTTTTGACACTGTTTTTGTATTTTTAAAATAATAATTTTAATATATTTTAAAAAATTAAACTTAATATATTTTGAAATATAATGTAAAATTAGTACTAAAAATATAAAAAAACTAATTTAAATGAAAATTATATATATATATATATATATATATATATATATATATATATATATAAAGTGATCACTTTATATTTTTTTCTTTTTTATAATAGTATTGAGTTCTGAGAGATAGAAATTTTACTAAAAAAACAGAAATAAACAGTGAAATGTAAAATAAATTGTAAGCAGCATTTTAGAAATATAATTGAAATTTATTAATTAATATTGTAAAAGTTATGATGAGTCTGAGAAGTGATTTAAATTTTTTGTTGTTAATGTTGCGACAGCTGTGGTAATTGGATTACAGCATTATTAGGATTACGATTGGTACGTGTGACTGAAAAACAGAAGGGCAGTGAGCGTCACAGTACTGTTCTTGCCTCTGTCCTCTCCCTCTACCTAAAGCCTGGTTTTCAGTTTTCACTTTTTCATTTTCATTTTTTCCATTGTCATCAACCATTCAGCCTATGGCCTATTTTTGTACTTCTTCTTTCTTTTTATCTAACCAATTCTTAGACTCATTGATTTTTATATTAGATTCCCACTATAGGAAAAAGGTTATTGTTATTTGAATCTACCACACTTATTCCGAATCACCAACTTCCTTTTACACCATACATAACTCTATTGTTATTCACACTCCGTTGTTCCATACTAGCCAGAAGACTTTAAAATAAGATACTTGTTTGTAATTTAACAATATATATGCTTTTTGTATTCACTAGTGATTTATCTCCTTTAGTCAAATATCATTATGCAAATAAGTTTTTTACTCCTTTCATACTCTTCTACCAATCAATTTTTGAAACCATTTCTATTGACTTCCTTTTTTCCGCACACTTTTGTCAATAAATTTCACACTCTTAAGTAGATTGTACTTATAAATATAATTTTAGTATTTAAACTTATTTTGTATTTAATTTGATAATTTCAAATTTTTATTTCCGTTTTAAATTTTTTTTACCTCTAATTTTAACAAAAACAAAAATTAAAAAATAATATTTTAAGTTGTGACTAATTATTTCTACTTTGACCCTTCTTTAAAGTTTTTTCACCTTTAATTTAAACAAAAAAAAATAGTTACATATAATTCTTAAATTATCAAAATTTAAATATTAAATTAAAAAAAATCTAGCAAGTACACTTTTAATATAAATATATGTACTTATAAACATAATTCTATTTCAATTAAAAAGAATATGCAGGTGCTACTTTTAGGAGCATTAATAATAATAATAATAATAATAATAATAACTAAATTCATAAAATTAAGATTTCATATTTGTGAAGTTGTACTTCCTTAATTTCTAATTAGAAATATTCATTTCCTTAATTTAGAAAGTAAATCACACCTCTATGATACATTTCTAATTAAAAATATTCATTTTCTTAATCTAGACAAGTAAATATCATACATTTGTCAGTTATGTTAGTTCTTTACTGATGCTTGAGAGTAAGTAAATTAATTTTTAAAAGTAAATTAGTTTTAAGACATGTTTATTAGTTCCATACTTATATTCACACAAAATCTTACCTTCAAAATTAAATTTATAAAAATATAAAACATGAGTTAATTTTACAAACTCAATCTACAAATTTCTACAAACTTAAATCCTAATCTGCACTTGTAACTAAATCTACTATCTGTAGTAAAACTCACATTTTCATATCGATAGGCTTCTTATATTTGTAGTGTTTTCAAAAGTATTCTTCACTTAAAATGCTGCACCTAAAAATTATAGGTACCCGACATAACACAACTGAACCTAAATTTAACAAGAAGTTTGAGTAACTAGATCAGAACATCATAACTTGCTAGAACCAACCAAGCTTTGAATATTAACAAGGTTACAACCTATGCATACATAGATATGAACAAAAAAAAACATAAACAAAAATGTGTAGTTAATTATAGTGCTAAAATTGCATTGAGCAACACATGTATGTTACAGCAGAAGAAACAAAAGCATAGTTTAACCAGAAAATAACAAATCTCATGCACGCCCATGTTCTGCACCTGGATTCAAAATGCAGAAAAGACAACTTGTCTGTATCTGATTGTATAAGTACACAATCTACCCTTCATTTGTCTTTCCATGATCTACATCATTTTTATACACACTCCCTTTCATATACGACATAACCTAATTTTTAATCCATGCCAACATCATGTATAATTACAAGAAAATTAACACCATAATTTAATCGGTTGTTCTCTTGCACACCTCCATATGGTCAATTAACATGGGTAAAGAAAGTTTGTGAGAATCTTCAACCTCGTGTGTCATAATATACATACAACTAAATAAATAAATATATTTATTTATTTATTTATATTTCATCCACTTGTAAATGTATGTAAGAGTGCATGATATAACCTAACTTGAACGAGTTGGAAGTACACGGGATAATCAAGAATTCACTTTGCATGTCTTTATTAGCATCTTTAGGGCTGGAAAGTGGTGGAATAATAGCATCATACTGAAATTATGACAAGTCATGATGATGACTCAATTTTGAAAAATTCTAACTCATCCTTGGTGTTTAATCTTACATAAAGGTGAATAATAAGGAACCTCGAACTTAGTGCAATAACCTTATTGATACACATACACATTTGGAAAACTAAATTTGTACCATCCAAACATGTTTCAGTTCTATTTTTTTATTATTGTTCTGTTTTGGTGGGATGAATACATTTTGAAAATCTATCCAAAGCATACCATATGATTAAAATAAAACATGTAAACAGAATGTACAAGTTTATCTTTTTTATTATAATAATAATAATATAATAATTTCAAGATATTATGTACGGAAAATATTTGATGCATGGTGAGATCTAACAATATAAAATATCTATGAAAAAATACTAATATAAAAAAATATTTCTTAGCATAAGATTTTTCGTGTGGAAAATTGTGATAGTAACAATTAGTCTATATTTATTTGTTATTACAACCAGTTACTATCATTTTTAGTGATAAATTCGTATCCTGATAAACTTATTATAAAGTATTTATAGTAATGATATTGAAATGCATATCTTTTAATAATAATATGTAATATTCAATTTTAGTACATACAAGGAAATCGTGAAGGTAAAAAAATGCGCGGGCATATACAACTTGACATGCCTATTTAATAACCCCATTAATGAATAGGTTATGACTCCCCAAAAGTAAATTCAAAATTTCTCCCATGACAATTATCTTGAAAGCATAGATAACTTGTGATTTTGTTTTGTAAAGCAATGCATGTGTTATCTCCCATAAAGGTTAAAATTTATTTATTTTCTTTTAAGATTGTTGCCTTATTGGTTAATAATTGTTTCAAATTCAATTATGGAATGAAATCAAGTCATATTTATGTCATATTATATCAGAATATATAAATATGTATATAATGAAATTGAAAATGGTGTTTTAGGATTGATAATGTGTTTAAAATAGCGATAAACAATTATTTTAATATTAAACAGTTACAGTATGAATAGAAGTTTTATAAACAAATTTTATTATTTAGAAACACAACATCTTTTTAACAAATTTCATTATTTAGAAACACAATATCTCTCTAAAAATTATTTTCTAGAGCTCTCTCTCTTCTCTCTAAAATTTCTGATCATATATTCATCTGTTTGAAGATCGTAGACCGCTAGGATGTTGTGGTGAGCTCTATACTTTTGTCCAAATTATTTCTTCATTTGACTAAGTTGATTTTCTGCTATTTCCCCTGCTCAGTTGTTTTTCTTTATGCATGTGAACGGTCCTAGTTTGCATGTGGTGTTTGAATCATCTTTATGGATCTTTGTTGATCAGTGGTTCTAACAGTGAGCCCTGATCGTGTTTATGTTCTTAGATTTAGAATGTGCATCTGGTTAGCTTGAAGAGAGTTTGGTACTCTTTGAGCTATTTGAAATATCTTATATATAAAGGAATCTAATTACACTACTTTTGAGTTATAGAAACATTGAAAACTATAAATTGTATGATTTCATTATATTTTTCCCGTGTGTTGAAATTTTTGATTGATATCTGATTTGTGGAATTTGAGATTAGGTTTAAATTTGTACCCTGAAATGTTGTTTGGGTTTGGTGTTCAAGGGAGATGTATTGATATTGACGTTTGGGGTATAATTGAGATTGGTATGTTTTTGGCAATTGGGATAACTATTGGGTTGTTGGACTAGTGAAATTGACATAATTATGCAGAACCATGTTCTGTAAAATTATGAAAACTTGTTTGGCGAGAATATATTCACTAGATGAAACCAAAGTCAGGGAGCCACTAAATTGGTGGTCGTTGGGCGAGAATATACTCGTTGGGGGAAACCAAAGTCAAGAACCCACTAACTTGATAGTCGTTGGGCGATGGTATACTTGTTGAGCGACTACAAAGTCAGACAGCTCACTTCCTGGTCGTTGGTCAAGACTATACTCGCTAGGTGGCTTTCATAGGAGTTTATCTTTATAAGCTCTAGGGATTTATTTGCTAAGCGAGCCATCTAGTCGTTGGGTGAATGGGGCCTATAGGCACTACTCGTTGAGTGAATGGATAACTTTGTTGAATGAATACATTAGAGTCTAGTAGTTATTTTCCTATGTTTGTTTTGGCAAGTTTATGCAAACGTTGAATATTTCTTTAGAAATGGTTTATGTGTGAGGTTTATTTGAGAATGGTTGGTATTAATCCAAGAAGGATCAGTATTGAATTGTGGTAGTGTATGCATTGATGTACGAATTCAGTTTGGAAGTTATCTTGACGCTCTAATAATCATTCAATTCTCAAGTAGAGACTGATGGGGTATGTGGTGAGAGGAGCTGGGGGTCATAGTCTAGGGGCTTTACCTTGGCCAAATCTGATAATGGACTTACCTTATGTGTGGTATCTAGATAATTGAGTCATATATGAGTTTTTGTATATAATAGGATTGTATTCCTTAATGATTGGTATGATTGACTAAGTATGATTAATAATTGTATTCTTTTGGATGAATAAACATTTTTGCATATTAGCTTACCCTTTTCTTTGTGTTGTTGTTTTGTCTTGTATTCTCTAATTGCAATGATCACCTGATTATGTGAGCATATGAGAATGCAGTAGTGGACCAGTCAAGGAAGAGGGAGATGCAATGTATAGCTTGCATTTGGGAAATCTTTTGTAAATAGATCTTTTGAAAAACTCTAGTTCTTCAGCTTAGTTATGTGCAGTGACAGACTATAGTAGGGGCAGAAGGGGCCATGGCCCCCCAAAAATTTTGATTTTTTTTGTTTAATTTAAGTATTTAAAATTTTTAAAGTTTTTTAAATTATGTATGCTAAAAATTTTGATTTGTTTTATAATTTATGCAATTAAAAATTTTGAAACTTTGTAAATTATGTATAGTATTTAAACTTTTCTAAATTATGTGTAGTATATCAAAAATCAAATCAAATAAAATTAAATTAAATCTTTTTTATTTGATTTATAAATCATAATATTTAATATTAATTGATAATATAATTTGAAATCAAATATAATAAAGAATAAAAAAAATATTAAGATATTTTTTATTTGTCTCCTGAGTTTATCACATATTGTTCTCATCTTTTACTTTTACTTGTTTATTTTTGTATTTTTAAAGAGAAAAATAATCGTTGTCTCTACTCTAATCTCTTATATGTTCTCTTCCCTTCTTCAAAAAAATACCTTTTTTTTGTCTTACTTGATAGTGAAATATTATTTTAATAGTTAAAATTATTTTTTATCTAACGAGCTTTTTGTAAATTCATTTTTAAGAATATAGAAGAAAAAAATATTGTACTATGTATTTTTTTCATAACCGATTTTTAATTGTAGCTTAATTATCATGAATTTTTATTTTAGTATTTACGTCTCAATTTTTTATTAGATTATGACAAATTATTCTTTAGTCTTAGTCTTTAAAAAAAATATTGGTAAAAAATAAAAGAAAAAATTATATTTTAAAAATGATAAAAAAGGATATTGTGTGAAGATGAAAACAAGACAAATTTAATTTTTTCACATATATTCTGAACCATGATACTACTCACTCAATTGTCCAATTATTTTTTTTTCTTAAAGTTCAAAAAATTATAGGTGAGCCATTACTATAATAGAAAAATTGTTTTTGCTAATGAAGATTATCAAAATAAGATTGTTGAATAAAGATGGAAGGTGAATTTTTTGCTGACAATTTTTTTATTTACATTGAAAAAGAAATAGCTGGAAATTTTAGTTCTGGTCCAATTATTGATGAGTTCAAAAATATAAAAGAGCAAATGACAATAATTATTAATTCTTTATATAGTTATGGTTATACTAAATTATGTATTCATTATCTTTGCCTTAGTAACAATAATTAAATATATACATTTTGATTGTATTATTTTGGCTCTTCCTAAAATATTAATCAAGATCTGCCACTGGTGGTGTGATAGTCTGTATTTCAGTATCAGTATATCTTATATGAATGACTATAATATAGTAGTTACGTGCCAAGCCAATATTTCTATGCTTAATAATTATCAGTTATACAATGTTTTGTTTAATAGTTATATGCTATTAAATGGGATGTTACAATATTTATTATTAAAATATTTTTTTTTTCACTTTAATAAATATATATATATATATATATATATATATATATATAAAATGTATTTTACAATAATTTTGGGAAAAGTTACAATGATATTTTAAATGATTTAGTGTTAAAGGTTTGATATTATCCGTTTACGCCTTTCTTCCACACAAATTATCCCAGTATGTCTATTAAAATCATTATCATACAACTAAATGATTTTAATAATACACGAGTTATCAAATTTAGTAAACAATTTACTGTAAAATATTATTAAATATTATATACAGCTTTTTATAAAGTATACTAATATTTCCTTTTTTATGTTAATAAAGTTAAGAAAACCTTTGTCAATGATAATTTATAACGAGATTCACATGTCTATTAATGACAAGTTTTATATTAGAAAAAAAAAATCAAATCTTAGTTGCGTAAAAGGCCAACTAAAATTTACCCAACCTATATTGATAATAATAATTTATTTTGTAGTAAGTGGTAATAACTTATAAATAGTTAACACTTCAACAATCAATATGTAATCCATACATATATCTTCCTAATAGATCAATTATGGAAACAACTGCTCCTCGTTAACAATTTTTTTTTTTTTTTAAAGACCTTCTAGATGGATTTTCTTAATATATTTTTTAGCCCCATATTTAAAAGCCATTGTTGTGACTCAAAAACATTTCCTTTCATATAGCTGTCTAAACTCTCTAGTTTGAATGCTTTAATTAGTCAATTAATCAGCAAAATAATATATTAGAGCTAATTATGGTACATGCATGCAACCTACTTGATTCCAAACTTAACCGTGCATTTAAAAAAAAATCTATGTTGTGTTGATACATTTTAATATTGTTCACAATATAAATACCAAAACACTGAAATCAGAATAAAAAGCAAATCAAATTAGAAAGTTTGTTGATTCTTGCAGGTTGTTAAATTATAAATACGAATAAGTTGCCCACATTGCCGACGGACAAGGCGACCGTATATTCCAAGTAACATGAATGTCATCAAAATAGTATTTACCTTGTATTATTGTTTTTGTTATCTTAGCCTATTTTGTATATATTGTCTTAGCTTTTTCTTTTCTATTTGGAAGTTCAAAACCTCTTTTGGGTCAATTGCCTCTCTTTTAAAGGGTGGGATATTGACATGTTTTTTTTTCCTTACTTTTTAACTATAATATATATCCCTATTTATTGGTAATTACTTTAATTCATCTTTACTTTTAGTGAATATCCGTTCACACATAATATCTAATTACTTGATAGAGTTGTAAGTAATCAACCATTAAGTAGTATGAGAATAACTTAAACTATTCTAGAAGAATATAATACTCAAAAGCTACATTGGTCAGTATCACATTTAATGGTGCATTCACTACCACAAAACAAATTTTTAAATGTATTATTTTGGATTTTTTAAGTCTGATTTTTAACAGAGTTAGATTTAGTATACCTAAATTTAAAGTTTATTTCTTGAACAACAAATTTAAATCTTAGTAGATTATTAAATAAAAAAAAGTAACGAATTTAAGTTTACTGTGACCATAACAAATTTAAATTTACATTTTTTTTTATTTTTTTTTGTTTTGGCATGAAATCAAAACCTTTAATAAAAAAATTTCCCATAATAAATTATATATTTCAAATTATTTTTTTAGTACATAATAAACCGTTCCAAATTAAAAACAAACAATAAGATGTCAAACTTAAAATTGGTAATCTAAAACTTAAAAAACCTAAACAAATTTCCTAATCAAAACCTAATTTATACATTGGATGAGATAACTTTCCCATTGATGTGTTATTTTGGCCATGACATCCATTGATATAGGCGATGGATCATCAAACACGTAAAACAAACAATGTTATTATGTAGTGGAGTACCTCAAACCGTAGAATTGTTGCACTAGTTATAAGTGTTTGTCGTTGTCTAGTTACATAAATTCCTGCCTGAATGATAGCTTTGATGATGATGTGAATCCCATTGCACAATGGCTGACCAAATATAATTTTTATATAAATGTTATAATGATGTTTTTATTAAAATTTAAATTTTTATTAAATACTTTTGGTTTAGGGTTACAATTAGTTTAAAGTTTTAGATCAATGATATCAGTCTTCATCTTTAAAATTCTCATTCTAATTTTAAACTAATTGTAACTTTATACAAAAAATATTTAATAAAAATGTGAATTTTAATAAAAACATTATAACATTTATATAAAAAATAAATTTGGTCTAATTTAGATAGGGACAAAATTTTTCCATTTAAAAAAATTGGGACTAAATAGAACAAAAATAACGAATATATGGACCAAATTGAATATAAAATATTAACTTTGGCACACTGCTGGATTAACACGTGGACATTTTTTTCAAAAATTTAAAAAAAAACTAAAATAATTATAAAAAAAAACTACGAAGTGACACATGATAATCACAGTTTATTATTGTTAATCATTTAAATGGAGTTAGGAAAAAAGATCAAATTGAACAAAAATGACAAAAAATAGAACTTGATTGAAGAAAAAAAAAGTACTAGGACTGAATTGACAAAACTAAACAAAAATAGGGAACAAATATGGTTGATTTTGATTATAGTGGATCTTTTACAACTTTTTTAAAAGAGAATTAATCCTAGTCTAAGAATTAGGGAGGACTCATATAAATATTGTATGTCCTTCTTGATTTATATATAATATAATATAAATATAGAATTGGATGTGAGAGTAAAATTAAAATTACACATTTGCTCCTTATTTTTGTTAAGTTTGTCAATTCAGTTTTAATATTTTTTTTGTTTAATCAGTTCTTAATTTTCGTCAATTTGGTTCAATTTGATCATTTTTGCTAGCACCGTTTAAATAATTAACAACTAATGAACATTGTCTGTCACGTGTCAATTGTGTTTTTTTGGTTTTTATTTTTTATTTTTTAATTATTTTTTATCTTTTTATATATATATTTTTAATTTTAAAAAAAATGTCCACGTGTCAAGTTAACATGATGCCACATGTCAGGGTTAGTGCCACATGTCAAAGTCAATATCCTGTATTCAATTTAGTCCCTATATTCATTATTTTTGTTCAATTCAATCCTAATTTTTGTTAAAGTGAAACAATTTTGTCCCTCTCTAAATTAAGACCAAATTTAATTTTTATATAAATGTTAGTTATATTATTATTAAAATTCATACTTTATTAAATATTACTTTATGTTATTTTTAACATCTTAAAATTTGAAACCAAGGGTATTAGTCCAAAGTCTTAAAGTTTTCATTCTAATTTTAAATCAATCGAAACCCTAAAAAAAAGTTTGATAAAATGTAAATTTTAATAAAAATATTAGTATAACATTCTAAATTTAGTCTCATTTTGGAAAGGGACAAAATTGTTCAATTTTAAATAAAATTGGAACTGAATTAAGGAAAAATAACGAAAATAGAATTCAAATTGAATACAAAATAGACTCTAACACGTGATACGATGTTGACTTAACATGTGACATACTTTTTAAAATTAAAAAAAAAAACTAAAAAATAATTAAAAAATAAAAAAATCACGAATTGACACGTGTTGAACACTAGTCACTAGCCGTTAATTATTTAACCAGTGTTAACAAAAATGATTAAATTTAACAAAATTGACAACAATTGAAACTTGATTAAACAAAGAAATAGTACTACATTGATAAAACTGAACAAAAATACAGACCAAATATATAATTTAACCAGCATCAAGCTACTTATATCATTCTCAGGGAATAAAAAGGTAATTATTTATTATTAGCACAATAGTTTTCTTCATAAAAATTATGACAAACCTTATATAGCTTAACACTAGAACATCTTAACATGAATAATTGGTAATAATTTAAGATCATTTATGTAAATATGTTCATATTAGGCATTACTACTCATTTGTCATCTCATGAAATTCTATTAAAATAAAAAGGAAAAGAAATTAATACAAATTATGCCTATTATTACATAAAAAATATTAAATCAGTTATATCGTTATCTATAAATAAAAACTAAATTAACTAACATATGGTAATAAATTTTAAAATATTTATCAAAATACAAATATCGACACCATATACCTTTAAATCTTCAAAATATTTCTCATATCTAATAAACTATGACAAACTAAATAAAAATACTCTCTGACTAAATCTTCTAAAAGTCCTCCGCCCTAAATCATAAATGGCTCCACAATCATATTAATTAAGTAATATATGTAGAATTACTGATTAGCTAATCTCGTATCCGACAACGCGCACCTTTGAGGTTATTTTTAAAATAAAAGAGGAAGAACGATAAACCTATATCTCTTGGAAACAGTTGAACTCATAAACTTTATTATCTGACCAGTCAGAAAGAGTAACTAATGTCACGACAAATTAAAAAAAAAAATGAATTTTTTAAGATAACTAAAATTATAAGAAATATGAGAGAGGAGTAATGATTTAAAATGTTACATTAAATATGTCACCGAATGCATCAAACTCGCCGCGCGTAGAATAATAATGACTTCATTGTTATTTTTTATTTATTTTATTTTATCTGATCTTCTTATCAATACAAAAGTTTAATCAAGTTCCTTAATTTTTAAAATAAAATAATACAAATTTTTAGGTTATAACAATGTAATCGTGTCATCATTTGAAGTGGATGGCAGGTTGATAAATGATGTTATGTGTAAATTAATATTTTCAAAGTTTAGTTAAGACTTTTCAATCAAATAAAAAGCGAATATATATTTATAATGTGTTATTACATTAAAATCCAAATATATGATACCTGATTTACTATACACAGTATGAGGAAAACACAGAAGTGTGTGTAAGGAAAAGTTGGCATAAGAATTAAAGGAGCATAGAAAAGGATGTTTGATGTTTATTACATTAGTGTAAGTTTGTCCTAGAACTTAAGAACATGATTTTGCAAGTACTGAAGCTGAAGCTGGCACAAATTTTTCATCCCAAGAAACTTTTGTTTGAAAAGAACAAAGAAGGAAAGAGATAGGAAAAAAAGTTTTATCTGTAAAAAATGAATGAAGGTGGGACCTACATAAAAGCTTGGCAAAACGACAACGCAGAGAGGACAGTGCGCAATGAATGCACCGTCATTCGATGTACCCCCACATAATGCAGCCAATGCTGAGAGTACATTTCCCACGTGTGCGTCAAGCCATGGACCACTTACACGTGTCCCAACTTTTTCTCACATTCCCTCTCCCAACACGCTGATCTGGCACCTCTTCCCACATAGGATTCCCCTCTCCCTCCGCAGGTGCAATGCATGCGCATCCTGCCCTCCCTCACACTTTTTTGTCCTTTACCAAAAACATAAATCTTTTCCAATATTTTTATTTCCTTCCAAAATTAAATTTGTTTTTCATTATTAGATTATAAATACACCTTCTTCTGTATATATTTTCTAGACGAAGATTTACGTTCTAAAAGGGATAATACTTGTAAATTAATGAAAAAAAAACGCGGTAAAAACGTTAGTAGCTTAGAATATGTGGTATTGGAAGGGTTTAAAGAGCACGCGTGGCGGGTGTGGGAAATGATAGAGGTTTTGTTGTTGGTGCATTTTCCTTGAACTAGTATTTAAGTTACGGTCAAACATGTTATTGAACTAGACTTGGAGAGTTGGAATGGTACAAAGTACGAATAGGACAGTTTGTGTGATGAAAAAGTATTGAAGTAACCAAATGGGTCACTACCACAGCAGACATTGAAATCTTTGAACGTATTTATGAATAAATGCTACTGAGAAAACAAAACCTTTTAATATTGGCAAAACGACACTTCCCCCAATTTCTCTCTTCTCTCTCGAACCACACCTTCTCCTTGCGTGCCCATCACATTCTTCCGGATATTTCCTTTTCAAAGATCGTCTCCAAGATATGGAAATGGGTTCTCTAGATTCTTCACACTCTTCGATTTCCTTCACTAATTACTACACAGTTATGGACACTATCCAAAATAAAACAAGTAACTTTTTTTGTGATGGATGGAAGTGTTTTTGCATGGTTTTGTTTGCCTCGGAGGAACCTAAAAGTAAACATGTGTGTTGGGGTTCATTCCTCGTGGTTTTTCTGCGCAAAGAGGAATATATAAATAGGGTTATGTTGGAATCCGATGTTGAGCTCTGTGGAACGAATCACTGGAGTAAACCTCGCGGAGGTTTCTTAATGGCTCCTAATTACGCGACAAAATATATGACAACTGACCACAATCGACACAACAACATCATTTTATTGTTTTTATTCATCATCAACATTTGTCTCTCACTCACCAATTCCTAGTAGTGTGTTGCAAGATATTCCAGTTCATAGCGGGTAATTGGATCGCAGTGTGTTACTGTTTGACGATTTGAATTGCCCAATTACTAATTACATATCTTCTAATTTTTGCTATTCACCAAACACTGTTTTCTTCAACTTTTTTTTCCGACAGATACTAGTAATTTTTAAAAAGTGAAACTGTTTTATTTGGTAGTAGATAGTAGTCAATGGGAGCTACTGGGCGTTGACGCAAACTCACTTTCCTTGAACTTCAACCATTCAATCATGGTCAAAAAAATAGATGCTACCTACATAAAAAAGTATATTTTAACAATGAACTTTTATGGTAAATCGTGATGTACAATAGTACAAGTACCTAACTAAACAAGAAACTAGAGCAATGGAACCAAACTATTATGGTAAATTTTTCTGCTCATTAATTAGGTATTTAAAAAATAGTGACAATGTATTTTTTAAACATGTTTTTTATTCTACAAAGTTGGTGGTTTTGGTAATTTTTTTTGATAACTTTTTCTTCCAATTTGTAGTTTTTGATGAAGGGTGATATTCTGGTTCTTAAAATTATAAGTTGGTATTAAATCAAAATCTTAAAAGAAAAAAGGAATTAATAATTGAATATGTAAAATTTGTGACAGTTAAGTCTTGTTATGTTCTGTAATCCTCAAACATCAATTTCACATTTCTAGAATACACATCCTCGAGCCCATGATAGTGTAGTAGCCCATAAAAGGACATAAGGATGGTTGGCAACCCATTTCTTTATTCGTTTTGGGCTTTTATTGTCTGCACTCTCATAATTTCTGACTGCACTTCCATAATTTTCTCTATGTAAAAGTGACTCTCAAACAATCTATTTCCGAAGTTTTTGGAATTTCCAAAACATGATATTCAGAAAAAAAAAAAAATCAGAACAGGATTTTTGTATAAAATTTTCAGAACAAGTTTTTTATAACAAAACAAAGTTTTCTAAAATAGAGTTTATGAAACAATCTTTTCATAATACATATTACCTTTTTAGAACGAGTTTTCTGAAACGAGTTCTTTCTCAAAACGAACTCGTTCTTCTTTTTCTTCCTCTGTAATGGAAAACAGAGTGCATCATATCAGAAGCGGCGACGTTAATAATGATGGTAATGGTGACATGGTGTAATGAGAGAGATATTCTAGTCCGTTATTTTCTTAATCATGGGTAGAGTTAGTAATAAGAGAGGTGTAAGAAGAACAATCCTTTTCTTTTTGTTACTACTCACATTTGCCCATAAAAAAATTTCATCATTCATTTTGGCAACTCTATTCGCAAATAGATGAGAATAATAGAATGGTGGTACACAAATTAAAATGCGTGTATAATTCATTTTGGCAGCTGAATTGTTATGGAGAGATTTCATAATAAATGCCTTTATATTATAAATTAAATAGTTTTCCTTACTTGGATCGAAGAATTCTAATTTAACTTTGCTCCCAATAGCTTTAGTTCTCATATGATGTTCTACCTTAAAAAAAATTCAAATCAATGATATAAACATACTCTAATAACCACAAACAGATAAATATTCCTCGTGAACTCTCTTGAGCCATATGTACACACTCAAATACCGCACCACACATTATAAGAAGATCTTAGTCACAAAAAATAATTAGTGATCAATTAGATACCAATTTATAAACTAAAAATATTGGTAACTAGAATAATTTTTAAATTGGACACTATAGTGAATTGGTCTCTAAATTAATCATTCACATTAGCTGTCAAGGTTTTAGCTACCAAAAGGATTGGTTTATAAATTTGTATTTAAATTGTATCATTACCACTAATATAAGAAAAATGAATATAATATTCAATATAAGAGTTAAATATGGTATTAGTCCTTAAACTTAAGCGTGAAATTAAAATTCATCTTTATCTCAAACTTTTATACATTTTAAACTCTAAACTTTCAAAATAAATGAATATAGTATTTCTAATCCACTAAAATATATACAGAGTATTAACCCTATTCCACTTCATCCATCAAATAATATGAATATAGACATCACCATTGGGCTTAACTGTACATGCATAAAAAACTATGAATATAAACTTTTACCGTAATACACCGAAATAATCATAATTATCCATGCATAGAAGATATTATATTATGTTATATCTATACATTATATATTATGTTATATCTATACATTATAACTATGTAACATATTGTAGAAACAGCATTTCAAAAGCCTTGTAATATTTATGTTAAATTCTGTCTTTGATAAAATATCAAGGAAAAGTATAGCAAAACTGTGATCTTTCTTGAGTTGCTATGATGAGTATTGACCAATTATTACTATAAATAATTGGGTTATATTAAAACAATAATAGAATGACTTTATATATTACAAACTAATTATTGGAATTATTTGCATACTACCTCAACAACTGTAAGTGTTATTTTCATGTTTTTTGCGAATGCTTGTGATTTTGATTATGTGGATTTGATTATCTTATCTCCCTCGATTCTGGTATACATATGTTTCATATGTTTGCTTCTCGGTCTTAGTTCCTTTTCTTTTGTCATCATATATATTCAAGTATGTTCCAGAATTCGATAATGAAATTGCAATATGTCCTATATGTTGTACTACTTTTTGTCTTTTTGCTGGCATTTAATAGTCTATTGAAGATTTAAGGGTGGGAAAAAAAATGTGTTTGGGCCAAACTACTCTAATTTTGTTACGCTCTTATTCATTAAATATCCGTTACTTTTTTTCTCAACGAAAACATGATAGGCATTCAGAATTAAATATCCCTTACTTTAAATTTTTTACTTTTTTTATTTCCAATCTAAATTGGCAGCTGACTCAGTTTTGCTTTCAAGTGTTTTGTTTTTGGGAATGAATGGACACGACTTGGAAGTGATATTAAAAAATAGTGCAATCTGAATTCCTGTAATATGAGTTTGGATCTGTAAGGCCCCATTTTTCCTGCCCCTAAGTGGGCCTAAGGGTTGGCCCAATGTATATAAACCCTGCTATGTTGCCCTAATCCCACCTCACATTCACTCTTTCAGAAACCAGCCGCCATCCCTCACTA
>Ga0214543_1003171_pt1 | contig 32111 bp, 16 predicted proteins | sample CNSS2metaG_FD_160094 | JGI IMG/M metagenome (GOLD analysis project Ga0214543, IMG submission 160094) | Root nodule microbial communities from cowpea collected in UCLA plant growth center, Los Angeles, California, USA - CNSS2 | ecosystem: Host-associated > Plants > Roots > Nodule | place: USA... | reverse complement strand
AATATATCACTGTTATATATATATATATATATATATATATATATATATATATATATATATATGTATATATATATATATATAAATAAAAGAAATTAAAGTGCGGCTAAATAAGTACAATTACTGTATGCCCCATCGGACCATCGGCCACGTCCAGTCCTCAGGTCCATCGAATAAGATTGGGATGGCTCGTATATAAAACATACCCATCGGTCGAAGGGCCTCGCGGATGAACTGCATAGGACCATCGGTCAATCGGGCGAACAAATAAACACGTATATCTTAAGGAATCATCGGTCGATCGGCCTCGCAAACGAACCACGTTAGGGGTCATCGGTCTATCGGTATCACAAACGAGTATCAACTTAAAAAGAACAATCGGCCGATCAGCCTACATATTAATTTCGCTTTACTCCATAACGGACCATCGGTCCTTCGGTCCCACACGAACAACGCCTTAATAAAGGACAATCATTTGACCCGCTACCGGGTCGATCGGTCGATCAATCTCCTAAGATTCGCGTAGCGCTTTATATATGACCATCGGTCCATCAGTTAAAACGAATAATTCACTTATTAAAATCAGGATATAACCAGCCCAGTCAAGCGGTCATCGGTCGCACGACCAAACAACACTAGCCAATCGGATTAATTAACGTTAAACAAGTCAGTAATCTTGATTAGAGGATCATTGGGCCGTGATTAAGGAACCCTAATCACAGGCCCACACCGAAAATTATAAATAGGGCCCAAAGGTAGGTTGGTGAGCATTTTAATTCGCATTTATTACGGCAGTTACATTGATACACCGAGCGGTCCTTTCACTGACTTAAGCATTGGAGCCCTTCAGACAGGTACCCCGATCGTCTGTTCAACCGATTCCCTTTAGACAGGTAACCCGATCGTCTGTTCAACCGATCGAGCGAGGAAGTGAATTTCTTGGAGAATAAGTTATTGCAGTTGCGAGAATAGGAGATTTCAAGAAGAGGAGTAAGATCGAAAAGATTTTTAGTAGACTCTTGGTCCCTACACCCGAAACAATAATTATCTACTTCAAATACATCAATCAATGTTATTTATACAACGTGTAATACCCTTTTCAAATCTATAAAACTTTTCTTTTATAAAAACTCAAACCAGCCCCTATAAGTAAAAGAAAACACAATCCATTTTTTTTCTTTCCTCTCGAAGAGGCGTTTTTTCCTTCTTTTCCTTTAACTTCAAATTGTTCCTTCATCTCTCTCACTCTAATTTCCATCATCTTCATAATAAGAAGGTAGAGTTTTGATCATCCTGAATATTCTTCGAGTTTAACCGAACAAAATATCTAATTGGATAAGTCAAAATTGTTGTTCTCTTAAAATGCTCAATTTATTTTTGGCTTTGCAAACTATTTTAATCGGGTTGCATGTATAATTTGTTAGTGCTGAAGTCAATAAAAATATAATAATTTATAATTTTATAATTTTGTTATCTTTTAATAATAACTCACACTATAATTATTTATTATATTTATGTTTAAAACATCTGTATGACATCAAACAAATTATTAAAACTCAATCCGTCTTTTCTCCCGTAATTTTTGTAAAAACGAGAATACAAAATATTTTCCACTTCTCTTACCTAAAATTATTATATAAACTTGAGCATGCAAATCATTAATCAACCCTTGTAATTGGATAGACTGCCTTCTATTTTCTCTTTGATGTTAAAAATTGAAACCTTTATTTAAACACTTGAGTGCGATATAAAATTGGACTTACATATATTAAATTCAAGCTCCTAATTTTTTCCCTCTCTAACAATCCAACTTTTTTTTTATTCACAATAACACTTATTATTTTATTCTCCAAAACTCAGTTAAGTAATTTAATTAAGTCAAAAAAACATTTATATTATATTTTTTCAGATAAAATTAAAATGTTCCATTTTTTTCTTATCATGATCATGATAATGTATATTGCAAATACCTATTTTTGTGTTTGTAAATATAATTATGTAAAATAATAGATGAGTGTAAAGCCTCTTTATTTTCTGCCCTTATTTTAAAGGTTCATCCTAAATCAATTTAGCCCAAAGGCGGGCCTATAGGGTGCCAAAGAACCTAAAGTAGCCAAAACACTCTCATTCAGCTCTCACTTTGCCAACCGCCCCTTACACTCTCCTTGAACTGTTTTTAGAAGCTCTGCTAGGGTTTGAGTGAGCTCCCCTATTTTTCCTCTCCGTTAAATGATTCCCTCCAAGTAAGTTGAGCTTTCTACGTTCCCTTCTTTCCTTCAAGCTTTAGTTCCAAGCTAGTCTCTGTCATAGCTCATTTTCATTCATCCCTCACTGTTTTGAGTTCCGTTGTTTGCTTGCTAGTCCGCTAAGGATCTCATTCGCTTGAGTTAGCATTTTTCAGGTAAGGGAAGCTAGGATTTATGTTTTTTAAAGTTATTTTGCCGATTTTTGGTTTGTTATATGACTGTGATGCTTGAATGAAGTTGTTGGTCGAATAAAAATATATGGTGTGCGAGTATGTTTGATTGACGTGGCACTACTCTTGTTTCTACACTGCACACTTTTAGTAAAATGGAGATTTCTACTACGTTTGATCGAGCTGATATTTTAACAGCTGATCCTTAACACATAATTTTTTACTTTGACCAATCGGATCTTAAATCGGAGCTTTGTAGTGAAAGCATTTTTTTATCGCAAGGTCACTGTAGTTTGGTTGTTGACAACACTGCACACTTTTTGTAAAATGAAAGTTACTACTTCGTTAACCGTTGGATCAAGCTGATATTTTAACCGCCGATCCTTAACACATAGTTTTTGACTTTGACCGGTCCGATCTTGAATCAAAGCTATGTAGTGAAAGCAGTTTTTATCGCAATATCACTGTAGTTTTGTTGTTGACAACATTGACCTTTGTTGCTTGTTTGGTGTACAACTTTCTTTATAGTTATTCAATTAAGTTGGTTCTTGATTCAATCATATTTAATTTGAATATAAATACAAAATTTTTGGAGCTTTACACAAGCTGCAAATTTATTTCTAAAATCCTAAAATCGTTTGCATGATGTGTTGTTAAGTTGAATTGCTATGTTAAAGCATGAAATTATAGAATATGCATGAGTAAATATGGTTTATGGGTGGTGAATGATGAGTTTGGCATGATTTTGGTATGGAATATACATGAATGGTTGGTTATATATGTGGTCATGAATTCGGTATGAGCAATAATGTTACATTGATGGTTGGAATCATGGTTTTGGTTGGGTTAGGACATAATTCCACGATAGTTTCGTGGTGGTGCCTCATTGGTTAGAACGTAATTCCATGAGTCTCTAGGTGAGACCTCATGGTGGTACCTCAGTTAGTCAGGACGTAATTTCATGACTCTTGTTAGTGAAAGTTCATGGTGCCTCAGTTCATTACCTTTTTTCATCAACAAGAAATTAGTTGTATTGATTAGACAATATATAAATATACACACATAATAGGAGAATAAAGGCCTCAACCTTCACCTTCATATAAAAAATTTCACTTATTTAATTTTATTTTCTAATTTGTTTACACCTATTCTTGTTAAATAATACTCCATATCATTAAGTTGAGTATATAGTTGGTTATCTGTTTTTATCAGCTAGAAGTGGGTTGATCAAATTAATCAGTTCAATTGATGAACTATAAATATTTTTATTTTTCACGTTTCAATCAATTTCTGAATTCCATGATTTTTTTTTTCAATTTTTTGATATTTCTACAAATGGATGATAATATCAAATTTATTTTTATTGAGAAGATCTGATAGTATACTCGAGTTTATTAGGAGTAAATAAAGGTTACGGCGTATCCAAACTGAATCTTAGTCAAATTAATATTACATCATTATTAAATATGAGTTTTTACAAAAAAAATAATTAAAATATATTAATATTACAATTTTATATATTAATTTAATTATGAATGTATATTTAGGATTCCTCTTACTATTTTTCATTTTTTAATATATAATTATTTTTTTTAACTGTTTTTTTTAAATTTTTTTTTATTTTAACCGTTATTTTAAAAATATTTTTTTAACAACTATTTTAAAATTTATTATATATATTTTAAAAATAAATATTATTAATCTTATAAAAATTAAAAAATCAGATATAGAGGCGCGACTTGTACGTGTGTTCGTAATAATATTAAATTACTAATCTCATTATTGATTTGAATTTCAAGTGTATATACCGAAGCCAAACCAAATTATATGGGTGGTTTCTTCACGCAAGTATACCTGTCTTTCCGTTTCCGTTTCAACGACGTCGTGTCATTTACAGTAATAAAACAAATGCGTAGTTTCCTTCGCAATTGAAGTGGCTATTATCTCGGTTTAAACTCTCTGTTGTTATCCTCTTCTCCTTTTTCCTCTTCAATTAGGTTTATCGGCAATTCCAAAGTCTCTTCAACTCGGTTACAATTCCAGCGCAAAAGGTTATTATTATTATTATTATTATTATGTAATTTTCCCACCTCATCCTTGATCCCTTTTGGTTATCTTTCTTATGCATTAAAACCCTAATTTGCATCCCTCGCGCTTATTTTTATTGATGAACTTTAATATGTTCTTTGAATTATTGGCTTTTGTGCGCGCAATACGATGCTCAATTGAAGTTTATCTTTAATTCTTGTTGTCGCTGTCCAATCTTATTTTTGCCCAATCCAATTTTATTTTTGTTTGTTTGCCTTAACTGATTCGCTATCAGTTCCTCATCAATAAAGTGTGTTACTTTGGGACTTTCTATTGCAGTTTTGCATTGCTATATTTAAGTAGATGCAGTGTTGCTTTGTTGTGTGAATGGCAGCCTCTGATGCTAGAGTTACTTATTCTTCACTCTCTAAGCTAGATAAGGAAAACCCTACCCATTTTGGCCACAGTGCGATGAATCATCACGGCGAATCCGTATGGATTGAGCCTAAGCCTGACACCACATGTGGCCAATTAGGCTCAACGTTCGCTGACAAAGAGATGTTATATCAGTTCCCCTCCGAGGATGATGATCTGTTTGATGGAGGTTATGAATCAGGTGACGATGCTCGTGGGTTTGTACCGTCTAAAACGCCTCCGGAGGTGAACTTAAAGAACGTGCTTTCTGGGATCTTTGCTATTTTAACTGGACGGAACAAGGGTCCAAGTCCGAGGGCTACTGCAAACCAGCAGCTCCCAAGTTCAAATGTATCATTTTTCGACTCTGGAAAGAATGGGGATGTCCTCCTTGATTCTTCGGTTTACACGCCAAGTGCGCCACCGCTCTGTCTGCCCAATGGGAGTGACTATAATTCATACAAAGAGGTTTTGGAAGCTGAACCCCCCGATTGGCTCCCTGATAGTTCCACTAATGTTTGTATGCAGTGTGATGCTCCATTTACTGCACTTACTCGTGGTAGACATCATTGCCGGTTTTGTGGGGGGATTTTCTGTCGAATATGTACCAAGGGGCGGTGTTTATTGCCTGTTGGGTTCAGGGAAAGGAATCCTCAAAGGGTTTGTGATGCCTGCTATGATCGGCTTGATCCTTTGCAGGGTGTTCTTATCAACACCATAAGCAATGCTGTGCAGGTGGCCAAGCATGATGTCGTGGACTGGACTTGTGCTAGAGGATGGATTAATCTTCCTATTGGTTTATCTATGGAGCATGAGATATATAAAGCATCTAATACATTAAGAAACTACTGTCAGGTTAGTTTCATTCGTTGTAATTTAACTGAAGAAGGTTTCAGTGCAAATATATCCATTAAGCATCTTATTAAGATTTTTCAGAATATGAACCTTGCTGGTTTTATCTCATGTGAAGTGCTTTTTTTTTGCAGGTGGCCAAATCCAATCCTGAAAAGTCCATCCCTTTAACGGTTCTTAAAAGTGCCAAGGGCTTAGCTATTTTAACAGTCGCCAAAGCTGGTGCACTCGTCTCTTACAAACTGGGTACTGGTTTGGTTGTTTCTCGAAGATCAGATGGATCTTGGTCTGCACCATCAGCTATATTCTCCCTGGGTTTGGGATGGGGTGCTCAGGTATGGAGATTATATATGGGTTTGGTTTATTTGTAGATGTTTGAAACTATGGTTATGTTCCCTGATATGATTTGACAGAATCAATGGAGAAATAATATAACAAATAGAGGGGGAGCCGTTTTGAAATTTTGTTCGTGCTTAGAATTTCCCCCAAATATTGACATGATTATTCTGTCTGTGACTTATTTATATGAAATACTCTTGAATTGCTAGTATAGCCAACTTCAAATAGTGGGATAAGGTTTTGTTGTAGTTGTACTTTTGGATTTGTAGTGACCATTTTTGAGATATCAATTCATTCAATACTATCCTTATTATAGATATGTAAAAAATAGAGAATATAAAATTCCTCTCTGGTCATACATGACTAAGTTAACTTAGCCAGGAATTCATTTCTGACTGATAGATTATATCTGTTCATCCTATATTCTCAGATTGGTGGTGAACTTATGGATTTTATAGTTGTTCTTCGTGATATGAAAGCTGTGAAGACATTCTGCAGTCGCATGCATTTTTCTCTTGGTGCGGGTTGTAGTGCTGCAGCAGGGCCTGTCGGGAGAGTGCTTGAGGCAGATATTCGTGCTGGTGACAGAGGCACTGGCATGTGTTACACTTACAGCTGCAGTAAAGGTCATTTTTGTGTGTTTTTTTCCTTCATGTCACTGGATCGTTGTATGTTTAATGCCAAAGACTTCTTTTAATTTCATTTACATGCATGGATGTGTATATATATATATATATATATATATATATATATATATATATATGTATATATATGTGTGTGTGTCTCATTAGTGATCATGTTAGTGTCCAAACTATTGCTTTCAAATTGAATAGTTTCAACATCTGATCTAATATTTTGTCAAGGTCATGTAATAAGCAATAATCTTCATAATGTTTTTAATATGCAAACCTAGATTTCTATTTGTAAGCATACTAAAAATTGTTGGTAGATAATTCCATGCAAGTCCCACTCTTTGTTTAGTGGAACCTACACGTATTTTTGCCAATAATATTGAATAGTGTTGCTAAAGGCAAGCCTTGTCGCTAGGTTGTTGCTACCTCGTGTTTTGATCCATAGTAGAGTTCCTGAGTTCAATTTTTGAAAATAGTTTCTCCAATTGTGAGGGTAAGGCTACATAAACGTTCCCTTGACCTACTTTATAAAGTGGATTGAAGGCACTTACTTGTTCGGGTCTTTGTCTTTATTGCCTAACATTATAGTGTCAATAATTTGTCAATTTTGTACGTGCTAAATCTTTGTATTGTTTGATAAGGACTTAGGTATTATGTGGTGTCTTAATCTCACATTGAATAGTGTATGGAATGCTTGGTGGGTGCACTTTAGTGGCTTTATTCTCCTTCACTTTTAAGGGGAGGGTATCTGAAGTGCTTTGGTTGCAAAGTGACTTGGAAAGAGCTACATATGGAGGGATGACCATAAAGACTGAGCAATGCATTAGAAAGTGTAGCTGCAGGAGCATAAGGTCTTTGGGTTGGCGTTGTGTTATGATAAGAACTTGTGTACTGTGGAAAGTCTAAGATGCAGATCAAGTGATATAAGATGTTCCGTGGAGTATTAAGTAGCTTGGTTTATCCCTTGGAATAATTTTGAGTGATATAAGACGTTGAGTGGAGTATTTGAGTAGCCTGGTTTCTCCCTTTGATTACTTAAGTGCTTTGGTTGCAAAGTGATCCCAAAAGAGCTACCTATGAAGGGATGACCAAAAAGCCCGAGCAAAGCATTAGAAAGTGCTGCTGCAGGAGCATAAGGTCTTTGGGACGGTGTTGTTTTATGATATGAACTTGAGTACTGTGGAGTCTAAGTTGTACATCAAGTGATATAAGATGTTCAGTGGTGTGTTGAGTAACTTGGTTTTCTTCCTTGATTACTTAAATTCTCTGTTGCTTTGTTTGGCACATAATTTATTGTTTGCCTGTGCCTACTACATTGTTTTTATCTTTGTTCTTATGTTATTTTCCATTATTAATGTCCGTTTTAGATGACGTTTGAGTATAATGGCTAACCAAATGGAATGTTTGGAAACCGTAGGTGCATTTGTGGGAGTGTCTTTGGAAGGAAATATGGTGGCAACAAGGATGGATGCCAATTTGCGGTTTTATGGTGATCCTTACCTCACCACATCTGACATTCTACTGGGGATGGTGGACAGACCAAAAGCTGCTCAACCCCTGTATGCCAGTCTTCAAGAACTGTATTCCTGTTTACGTTTCTAAGCAGGTCCACAATTACAGCTTCTTTCTGTCTCTGCTGCTGCCGGTGTCTTAAATACCTGCCTCTTGTATATACACTTCTTGTTCTTGCATGGATTTCTGAATTATGATTCCCATTGTTAATTCCAACTCCTCCATGTTCGGTCATATTTTCATTACGATTGATATTGATGCCCTATACACGAATTTATGATGTGAATATTATACTAATTGTACATAGACAATCCATGAAATCAGTTATTCGTTTGCTTTTCTCTTATTCTTGCTGATGGATTTTTCTGGAATTGGAAATATTTAAAATAGAGTAATATACTGCCTAAAGGCAAATAATGTGTCTGGAAGCTCGAGGAAACGGCCAATTTCTTTTGTTTACTGGTTGTTCAAATTCAAGCAACGAGTTGTGCATGAGAATTGGTGTTATATAAAATGTTCTGTTTTTACTCTTCTGGTTGAGTAGAGGTTTTTTTAACCTGCAGATGCATTCAAACATGGTTTAAGTGCTATGTGGTTAGTAATTAAGAATAAATCTTACACATCGTGATAATACACCGTGACATGTATTGCTTAAACTATATAGTAATTAAGATATTGCTTAGTACAGGAACACTTTGAGTTTTAACAGGAATTGATAAAGGTTTGTTTTCATTGGTTTATGTTTAAAAAAAATAATAATTCGAGAAAATCGTGTAAAAATACATTTTATTTGAATGTCGGGACACGGGGGATCTTGATATATTCTTTTATAATCATTGTTTGATTTTCTATTTTTAATCAGATGATTGAAGATTTTAGTCATTTATATTGGTTAAATTTATTCTCATAACTTAGGCCTTTATTTAAGACCCTTTATGTTACATTAGTTTCAGGGAATATTATTTTACGATACCCAATCTTAAGTTAAAAATCCTGACTATGAACATAGAAGATATATCAAATTTAAGGAATAATTATTGATTTTGTTTTTTAATTTTTTAGTTTAGTTTAATTTGGTTTCCATATTTTTTTTGGTTCAATTTAGTATCTTAACTTTTTAAAAAGGTTCAATTTTTTAAAGAGGTTCAATTTGGTCATTTTTGTTAAGTTAATATCATGGTTGTATAGCATACGTGTCAAGTTGTAAAATTTTTTAAATTTTTAAATTTTTAATTTTTTTTAAATTTATAATTTATCACATGTCAGGTTATTTTTTGTCACGTGATACAATAATAACCTAATACGTGACAGATTATAAATTTTTCACAGTTTAACACATGTCCTGAATATGTTATTAATCATAATTTAATAAAAATATCAAATTAAACCCTTTTAAATAATTAAGATACTAAATTAAATTAACCAATAATATAAAAACCAAATTGAACTAAATAAAAAATTACGAAATAAATCAGTAACGATACCAATTTAAAAAAACTAAAAACTTATAATAATTTCGCACATTAAGATGTCACGTCTCTGATCGTAAAACTCTATTTGTAGTCAAATTCTTTTTTTTTTTCCTAAAAATTGATCAAAGTTGTAATTTATTCGGGTTAACAAAGTTTTAATTTGATAAAAGTATTCTACCATTCATATCAATTCGTTGAATGTGAGAAATAATTAAAAACTTTGTAAAATTATTAAACGTTACTCTTTAATCATTCTTAAAAATATCTTTTAGAAACTAAATTATTTTAGTAATTCTAAATTATGATTTTTATTTTTTTGTGAAACGTTTGGTAACAATTATTTTACTTTTTTTCGAGATTCGAAACTTTATTTTATCTCCTCGTAACACTAAATTAATCCCCAAGAAAGTACGTTGATGCAGACCTTTCTAGAATTTTTTTAGTCATGATCGAATTGTAACTAATTCTATTATCTAGACACCAAGGCAATAAATTTGTGAATCAATACGTGATTAAATTTTCTTTTCCTTCGTTGCTTTAGAAAATTCCTAAATAATGCAAAAATTGCTTGAAAGTTATCATTCTATTGATTACTATCTTTCATGTGAATATTGAATAAAGTTGAAAATATGGCATATATCATAAACTCAACTACCAAGTTTGTTCCTATCGTTGCCAAATCCAACTCTCCTTTCAGAAATCTATTAACTTTTTGAAACTGCGTGATTTATCATGTGACTAAGACTTTGCCACACAAAATAAATTTCTTTTTCTGTGAAGACGTATTTATCAAAATACAATGATTTAAAATCATTGACTTCTTTCCTTCGAAGCTATGAAAAGAATTAACATATGAATTAAAATTCTATTTACTGCTTCCTTTTATTTCCTCTTTCAATTTCACAGTTTCATCTCAATTTATTATGTTAAATTAAAAATAAAAAATAATTCATTTTTTAGGTACATGATCGATTGGTTGTCCATAAATTTATTGTGGCTCTACTTTTGAAAACTATAGCAATGGATAGTTTTAGTAACACGTCATTTTAGCAAAAGTTGGTGAAATTTCTCGTGACTTTGAGAGGAAAAAAACATAAATAATCGTGATCAGAAGAAAAATAGAAAAGAAAAGAAAAGAAAAGAGTTTAGTTATAGAAGAGACGAAAAGTATTTTTGAACGTAAAATTTTTATATTATTATTTTAATCAATAAAATTACTGCTAGTCTAATTTTATAAAACTAATAAATTTATATATACAATATTCTATTGAAGTGATAATATAAAATAACTTAGACTTAACAATGTTTTAGATTCTAATAAATTTGTATGATTTATTGAATATTTAATAAATTTAAGTTTTAAACTAATTTTTGAATTTTAATGTTAATTTTTTCTGTCAAATGATATGTTATTATTGGTGGTTAATTAGCTAACCAATTATTATCTTGTTATTATGTTATGTTGTTTAGTTGTTCATATTTAATTTTATTATTTTAAATTTGTGTAAATTATAATTTTGTAATCCGCACCATCACTGGATTAATAAAGAATGTCAACGATAGAAGTTTGATCGAAAATTTAAATTTACTTACTACTACTATAAATTTATTAGAAACTCCACTAAAAAATATCAATTTTCTTAATTAAGCCAACAATTTATATTATTCTGGGTCATTGATTGATGTTTAAAAATTTAATAATATAAAAAAAAGAAAACGACAGAACGTATAATAATTACAGAAACCACGTGTAATTATAGAAGCTCGTAGTTGTCCAGATGTACAAAGCGCGTGGCGGTTGGTTGGTATTTCTTCTAACAACTTTAAACAAAATAAGAATAAAATAATGTATGAAAAATAGGAACAATAATTAACCTGAAAAATAAACATCAGAAAATAAATGATGAAAAATAACATATGGTAGAAAATGTCGGATATGCACGTGAAAGGGTGGCGCTATGTGAATGAGGATTTTTCTATGTGCTTTTGGTTTGTCATCACTTTCTTTTCCCTTCATTCAAAATACGTATTTTTTTATTTTACGATAATTATAATAACAAAAACAATTTATTACAGTATTATTTTATTTGCTCAATCACTGTTTGTAATTATTACTCTGCTGGGTGTTTCTGGAGGGCTTGTGAGATCTGATTTCGGTTGTTTGAGGTTTCAGGGCCGCAAAAAGTTACTGTCTTTACATGCATGCTCAGAGTTTAACGGTTGATTGCTTGGTGGGTCGGTGACAGAGTGGAGAAATTTTTGTGAACCAGCTTAGGGTGATACTGATTCTGCGCTTGGTTGCTTGAGTGGTTGGTGTTTTTGCATCTGGGTGGTTGTTTTGGATTGAATTTTCTTGCTGTGTATGCGCGGAAGTGAGGCATTGAGCTGAGCTGTTTAAGATCCTATGAACTGAGATGATGGGTTTTTGCTTGCCATGGCGGTGGCCAATGGTGGTCTCTGCCTTTGTTCTGGAAGTTAGTCTGAACCATTTCATTTGTTAACTATGTATTATCTGTTAGCTGTTATTGGCTTTCCAATGTTTTCTGTGATAGGATTGCAGTAATCATATCACTTTGTATACTTACTATTTCATTGTTCTTTGATCAACATTAAATTTAAACCCCTTGCCAGTGTATTTTTCATTACTTATGGTTTATGCAGCTGTTGATTTTTCAGCCGTTGAGAATCAGTGAATTTCTTTCGTAATTTCTTTAGTAGTATATAATTACTATTGTTGTTCATCAACTAGTTATATCTTTAAAGGAAACAAATGGTGATTACTAGTTCAAAGAAGTGGTGTTGTTTCATTTTTCTTTGCTTTTTAATTTTTGAAGAATATTTATTTGTTTATCAGGATATGCTTCTTTCCGGCATCATAGATCAGATGGCATGTTAACAAGGCTGGTCAATGAGGGACTCATAATGAGAGGGCTTGGGTTGAATCACAGTCCATGGGCACCCCCGACAAGAAAAGATCTGATATTGTTGATGTAGTTAGGTCTTGGATCCCTCGAAGGACTGAGCCACCAAATGTGTCCAGGGACTTCTGGATGCCCGACCAGAGTTGTAGGGTATGCTATGAGTGTGATTCGCAGTTCACGATATTCCACCGCAGGCATCACTGTCGAATCTGTGGGCGAGTTTTCTGTGCAAAATGCACTGCCAATTTTGTTCCAGTGCCTTCAGATGAGCCAAATACTGTCCGTGAAGAGTGGGAGAAGATAAGAGTCTGTAACTATTGCTTTAAACAATGGGAAGGGTTAGCAACAGTTGATAATAATGGCAGTGCAGACCCTTCGTCCACCCCTTGTCTTAGCCCTTCACCATCTACAACAAGTTTGGTCAGCACTAAATCCAGTTGCACCTGTCATAGTAGCAGCAGCACTGCTGGTTCAGTTCCTTATACAACTGGGCCTTATCAGCGTGTGCCTTATAGTCCCCGTCAATCTTCGCAAATGAATCAGATAGCCGATGAACAAGATAATTCAAATTCTAGTGGGAGTTCAAATCCCTCCGAGGCTGTAGGGAATTTGACTTCTAACCAATTTGGCTATTGCTTCAACAGGTACTCCTTCTTTTGTGGTTCTTCTTTTAGGACTGCTGAATGCAATTGTCTTTCCTTGCCCCTTAAATATTAGAAGTCATTTAAGTCATCACATTTCGGATGTCTACATCAAATATAAAATAAGGATGAAAAGGAGCTAGAGTTTTTGGTTATTGATAATCTGGTTGTACACAGATGAATGTGTCTTGCAAGCAAAGATGTGTTTTTCTATGGCTTTGCTAAAATTTGGATTTTGTATGTCTGTGCGGCTAAGTTTTGATATGATGACTGATCATGTTCTGATCTAGAGATGAGCCTAATGGTGCCGTTGATATTGCCTGTGAGATTTTGGTACTGAAAAGGAGGGTGTGTATAGAAGAAAGGATCTCATTTCACATTAGTTCTTAAAGTCATTTGTAGACTCTAGAAAGACATATTTGCCTAGTGCATGTGCAGCTTAGTAGAATCTGATTCATTGACTTTAGAAAGATATATTTGACTATTGCATGTGCACCATCAAACCTATATGATGAATACTGCTGTTGTCATCAGACTTTTGTTTTTCTGTTCTTACTATTAGTTTGTTTATTCTTCTGAGTCAGGAGTGATGATGAGGATGATGATTACGGTGTTTATCATTCGGATACAGAATCAAAACATTATTCTCATGCCCATGACTTTGAAGATCCAGTTAACATTAATGGGGTTGAACATGTCTACGGGCCTCATCAAATGCATCCTGATGAAGCTAGCATTCATGAAAAAAGCTTGAGTAGCCTAACGCCACCACATAATCTTGATCTAGAAGGTATAGATGGAATTGAAGCACCTGGTAAAGAAGCTCATGAGCAGGATCATGCTGATGGATGTGAACCCTCTCCTTATCATGAAGAGAGCAATAATGCAGATACTGTGGATTTTGAGAGTAATGGACTACTATGGCTACCTCCTGAGCCAGAAGATGAAGAGGATGATAGGGAAGCCGTTCTTTTTGATGATGATGAGGATGAAGGTACTACTGGAGGTGGGGAATGGGGATACCTACGATCCTCCGCTAGTTTTGGCTCTGGAGAACTTCGTAGCAGAGATAAAACAAGTGAGGATCATAGGAAGGCCATGAAGACTGTAGTGGAAGGGCATTTTAGAGCTCTGGTCGCTCAGCTCTTACAAGTGGAAAACCTAACTAGTGATGAAGACGGAAAAGAGAGTTGGTTGGATATAATTACTGCTTTGTCTTGGGAAGCTGCTACAATTCTGAAGCCCGATATGAGCAGAGGTGGAGGTATGGATCCTGGTGGATATGTAAAGGTTAAATGCATAGCTTGTGGACATCGAAATGAAAGGTAATTTTCATAAACCAACTATCACAAGCTTAATCTCTTAGGTGAAGACAGAAATGGTTATATATATGTATATTATCATATTTTTAACAGAAATAATTATGGAGAATAAAATATTAGTTGATAAATGTACTGAACTGCATACATGTTTTATTATTTTCTTTTCTTTCAGTATTATGGTAGATTTTTATCTGCTTTTAACTTAATGCTGTTGACAACTATGCTTCTAATTCGTTTCAGTATTTTCCCTGTACCAGAAAGAAAAGAAACAGGGAAAGTATGTAATAATAGTATGTGCTCCCATTGAAACAAAAAAAATAAAAGAAAGAAAACGAGCAAACAATATGTGCAGTCCTTGCCCTTTTCTTTACCCATTATACATAGATAATTCATAGCTCACGAAGCTATGCTCCTGAAATTCATTTTACGTAGATGGGTGTTCCATTATGTTGAAGGACGGTTGATGTTTTCTCCTCATGTTAATCCTTTTCTCTCTTAATAACCCCATTAATAAAACTATGGAACGAAGTTCGAATAATTGCTAGTACTATACACTTGTGTATATTTGTTGTCTGCTTAAGTGTGTAAATTCATTGTGCCTCTATGGGGCCACTGGAGTTGGGGCAATCATAGGATAGTAGAGTGTTAAGATTTGTTATATTTCTGTATCGTGATTTCCTTTTATTTCTACGACTAGGTTTCTTGACAAATTTGTTGCCTGAAATAGGGCCTTATTCTATGCAATTAGTTTTGAGCCTAAGTCTATATGATGTAAATACCACTGTGGTGTAAAATAATCAATAATAATATTTAGAACTTTTTCATTTTTTGAGTTAGAGTGTATGCTAGTGTGAACCTGTTCTCTTAATAATACATCAATGTTATGTGAGCAAGCTGGTGAATGGAAAATCGTGTTATTCACTGCATATGATTAATGTTTTGGGCGAAGTCTTTATAATTTATAAGTCTGTTCATTATTTCTTCTATTTGTCTCTATACACTCTTGATGTTCTAGTTTTCTATTTCCAGCATGGTGGTTAAAGGAGTTGTATGCAAAAAGAATGTGGCTCATCGAAGAATGACATCAAAAATTGATAAACCACGTTTTCTAATACTTGGAGGTGCTTTGGAGTATCAGCGTGTTTCTAACCAGTTATCAAGTGTTGATACTTTGTTACAACAGGTTCTCTCCACCCAACCAGCTCTTAAAACTTCATAATTATCTGCCAAATATGCTTGCAGTTGCTGGCCTTAAATCTGAGCAATCTTCCCTTCAATCTGATTTCTATTATCTGACCATTCCTATTAGAAGATTTGGTTGTCATTGTTTTATTTCCAATTATAATGTTGCTGAATTTCATGATTTTTACTCATTCCCAGGAGATGGACCATTTGAAGATGGCAGTTGCAAGGATTGACGCTCATCACCCCAATGTGCTTTTGGTTGAGAAATCAGTATCTCGTTATGCCCAAGAGTACCTTCTAGCTAAAGACATATCACTTGTTCTGAATATCAAAAAACCACTTTTAGAGCGCATTGCCCGTTGCACTGGTGCACAGATTGTCCCTTCAATTGATCATCTGACCTCTCAAAAGCTGGGATATTGCGAAACATTCCATGTGGACAAATTTTTTGAGGAGCATGGTACTGCTGGGCAAGGTGGGAAAAAATCAACAAAGACTTTGATGTTCTTTGAGGGTTGCCCGAAACCTTTAGGTTGCACTGTAAGTTCAATGACTTTACATATTATGGGACATAAAATTCAGTGTTAGTGCATACACAATCTTACTGTCTTTGATACATCCTTAACCGACACTTTCATTTGATAATAGGCTAAAAAAAGACAGTTGACAAATACAGAGACGGAAAAGTTTGTATAATTTATGCAGCAATTTGGGTCTGCATTATGCTTTTTCAACTTGCTGATCAACTAGCATGTTGGATAACTGTCGAACAATTAAGCTAATGATGGAAAAGGGAACCAAAGTCATTAAATTAGCATCAAAACAAATTGCAACTTTTGAAATTTATTACATAACATTATGTATGGTGAATTAAATCATGTCCGTGAAAACTTCTCAAAATTTGAGTTTGTTTTAGATATTCTTGATTGGATTCATTGTGAAAGAATTGATGGAGAAACTTGAAATAATTGATTTTGAAAGAAGGTTAAAAAATGTGTGTGGGAATGATATTTTGAAAGTAAGGTTAAATTTATCGTAATTAGTTTGGAATAGTAAGTTGTAAAGGAAAGTTGAGTTGTTTAATGCTTACTATTCTTCTCCTTCCATGTTTTTATTTACTTATTTTGTGTATTTTTTCTTTTACTTTGAAGATCTTGCTGAAGGGTGCTAATGGGGACGAGTTGAAGAAGGTGAAACATGTGATCCAATATGGAGTCTTTGCAGCCTATCACCTGGCACTAGAGACATCTTTTCTGGCCGATGAAGGTGCTTCACCACTAGAGTTTCCTTTGAAATCTCCCATAACTGTTGCATTACCGGATAAACCATCTAGTATTGTGAGATCCATTTCCACTATCCCTGGATTTTCTGTTCTCTCTGCCAGAGAGTCTCAAGAAGCAAGACCTTTTGAAATACCAAAATCTGATGACATGCACAAGACTGAAAGAATCCCATCTAGCTGCAGTGAGTCCACTGAAAGATCTTTGGTCAGTGACTCAATCCATATGCATGAATTCTCAGAGGAGGCCATCCAATCAGCTCAGGATATGCCACCTTCCCTCCGCGAAAGTTTCCTTTTGAACACTGCTTCTAAGGAGGATGGTAAGAAATGTCCTAAGGAATTTTTTCAATACAGACCAGATGAGAGAAGAAACATTATGTTAAACAATTATCTTATTTCAGATTCTTTTGGAACCTTTGACTCTTCACAACAAGATGGCAATAGCTACCTCAGAGCTGCAGCATTGTATGCTAATCAAGGCCCTAGCCCTGGGCCATCATATGTAAAACATGATAATAGTAATAACAATAATGATCATGAGGACATGATACACTCAAACGAAGATTTTCTTCCCTCAACTTCTGACCATCAAAGTATTTTAGTCTTTTTATCAACACGTTGTGTGTGGAAAAGCACTGTTTGTGAAAGGTCCCATCTTGTCAGAATTAAATACTATGGAAGTTCTGATAAGCCTTTGGGACGGTTCTTGAGAGATCAACTACTTGATCAGGTATTTTTTTTTCTTCTTCCAAATCATTTCTTTCATTAAATAGATTTTAACAATGGCTACTCTGTGAACTCAAAACTGATAACATTCCCTTATTAGAGTTACACCTGCTGCTCATGTGAGTTGCCATCAGAAGCTCATGTTCATTGCTATACTCATCGGCAAGGCAGCCTGACAATTTCTGTTAAGAAACTATCAGATTCTGCTTTACCAGGAGAACGAGAAGGTAAAATTTGGATGTGGCACAGGTGCCTGAAATGTCCTCGTGTAAATGGTTTTCCTCCTGCTACACGGAGGGTCGTTATGTCTGATGCTGCCTGGGGCTTATCCTTTGGAAAATTTTTGGAGCTGAGTTTTTCAAATCATGCAGCAGCAAGCAGGGTTGCAAGTTGTGGTCATTCGCTTCACAGAGATTGTTTAAGATTCTATGGGTACATTTTTCAACTCCTAAATTGAATCTATTATAAATTGGGGTGTGGTGGAATATTTGCTTGGAAGAATATAAGGGAATCAAAGAGTGTGCTTGTTTCAAGGTTTGCATTTATTCCTTGGAATGTGAACTTGGGAATGTAATATTTCCATGTTTATTGCAATGTTTAAAAAATTATTCCCAGGTATTCTATCAGCCCTGGAAAGTAACAATACTTTCTTTTACTCCATTTTCATTCCCATGATGAAAGGTGGGCATTACTATGAAAATACCGTAAGTTGTTTTCCAAATCCAATCATAAAACTTCCATTTCTACACTATTTTTTTATTGTAAGGTTTTTGTTTTAAATAATATTTTTCTGGGATTATTAAAATTTATCCTATCAGATTTTGAATGTACTCAAGAAATAGCATTAATACACTATTATACCTTGAAATAACTGCGCAAAAAGAAATTAGGCAAATTTAATTAGTTAGATAGAGAGGATTACTGAAGTGATGTATAGATAAACATTGTTTAAGTTGAGAAAAGCGAGGCAAGGGCTTGCCGCTCTAGAAAAGAAAAGATGCAAAAATAATGAAATTATAAACAGGGAAGATTGGTTGTCTTGCTCTTCAATGTTTTAGGTGGGTATTTATGGAGCAAGTACCGTTGAATCATGCATAATTTTAGATTGGAAATAGAATCATCCTTTTTTCTTTTATTTTTCTCAAGTCTAGTATCGATAAGGCTTTAACGGTATCACTTGAGATTGTGAAGCACTTGAATTGAATAGTGCTTTTCTTTGTGCAGTTTTGGGAAGATGGTTGCCTGCTTTCGTTACGCTTCAATTCACCTTCATTCTGTTTATCTTCCCCCACCTAAACTTGAATTTGTCAACTATGATAGGCAGGACTGGCTACAAAAAGAAGCTTATGAGGTTGGTAGCTAATATTAGTTGAAATATAGAATTCTCTTCTGAATGCTTCTGTATTTATGAGATTGTGATCTTCTTCACCAGCTGCATGACAAGGCTGAATTACTGTTTAATGAAGTGTACACCGTTCTGCATCAACATTCAGAGAAGGTTTCAGGTCTCGTGTTGCAGGAGGGTGGACATAGGGTGTCAGATTTTAGGAATCTGATTGTGAGACTTAAAGAAATGCTGCAGTATGAGAAAGAAGCATTTGAGGTAAGTGGTTTGAGACTGAGATTCGTTGCCCCTTTTTAAACTATTCCCCATTCCGGCCCCCTCCAAAAGAAAAGTTTAGGATTGATATTTTTTCCTGCATTTTTGATCTTTTGGTTGAATTCCTCCACTTATATTCTATTTTGTTGTTTTTCCTTGCTTGAATAATTCCTGTTTATAATGTTGAATTACCCAGAACTCGCTACGAAAATGGCTGCATAGAGAAGGCAAAGCTGAACAGCCTGCGATTGATATTCTAGAGCTCAATAAGCTGCGAAGGCATATCCTTATCCATTCTTATATTTGGGACCAGCGCTTGATATATGCATCCAATTTAAGTAAAATTATTCTTCAAGAAAATTCCAAGATTTTAAATCATAGAGAGAAGTTGCATGGTCCTAGGGAAAAACTTGTTGAAGCAGATATTGCCACTAGGCCAGCAAGAGGCCACAGCAGTTGCGATTCCTTTCTTTCGGAAACAAAAGCTGATGGAAACCTGAATTTAGAAAATTCTAGCCACCTTAGTCACCCTGGTGAGGTGATTAAAAGTGAGGACAAGGTTAAAGATACAAATCATGATAAGGTTGACCTTTCTCTCTCTGGTGGTGCAAATATCAATGATAGATCTGATTCTGTAGAATTTGGGGGGTCTGTAAGGAGGGCTTTGTCTGAGGGGGAATCTTCTGTTGTGGCCAACTTATCTGATACCCTTGATGCAGCATGGACAGGTGAAAGTCACCCTACAATTTCATCAGTCAAAGAAAATGGTTGTCTATCTCCTGATATGGCTGTTCATTCACCTGTTGCAAATTCAGTTACATCAAAATCAAATTCTGATAACTATAATGCTGATATAGACGGGATTGAGGCAGGATGCACTAATTACTCTAAATTACTTTCCAAAGGGCTTGATACTAAATGGAAAGCATTGCCTTTTGCAGACTTCTTCGGTTCATTCGACAAAACTTCTTCCTTCAATATACAGAAGCTTGTTGAGTATAACCCGGTCCATATTTTATCATTTCGAGAGCTGGAGCGCCAGACTGGTGCTAGACTGCTTCTTCCAGCCGGAACTAATGATACCATAGTGCCCGTTTATGATGATGAGCCCACTAGTGTCATAGCGTATGTGCTTGTGTCAGTGGATTATCATATGCAAATGTCAGAATTTGATAGACCAAAAGACAGTGGAGATAGTTCAATTTCATTGCCACTCTTTGATTCAAGTATACTTTCTCTCAACTCTTTTGATGAGACAATTACTAATACATACAGAAGTCTTGGCTCTTTTGATGAGAGCACGTTATCCACTGGGTCTCGGAGTTTACCAGCCGGGGATCCACTCTCATACACAAAGGATTTTCATGCAAGGGTTTCTTTTACTGATGATGGCTACCTTGGGAAAGTGAAATATACTGTAACTTGCTACTATGCTAAGAGATTTGAGGCTTTAAGAAGAACTTGTTGCCCTTCTGAGTTAGATTTTGTGCGGTCCCTTAGCCGTTGTAAAAAGTGGGGAGCTCAGGGAGGTAAGAGCAATGTTTTCTTTGCAAAAACCCTGGATGATAGGTTCATTATCAAGCAGGTTACAAAAACAGAGCTGGAGTCTTTTACCAAGTTTGCACCAGCTTATTTTAAGTATTTATCTGAGTCAATCAGTACAGGAAGCCCTACTTGTCTTGCGAAGATCTTGGGAATTTATCAGGTACTTTTTGTTACACAAGAGTTGGGTTGAATCTTTCTTGTAAACAGCCATTGTTTTAACTCATTTACATGTTTGTATGCTCTAATTGGGTGTTATTGTGTTCTTTCTGTGAAGGTAACATCTAAGCACCTCAAAGGAGGGAAGGAAACAAAAATGGATGTTTTGGTGATGGAAAATCTTCTTTACAGACGAAACATAAGACGGCTTTATGACCTGAAAGGTTCTTCCCGATCACGGTACAATCCAGATACAAGTGGGAGCAATAAAGTGCTGTTGGATCAGAATCTCATTGAAGCTATGCCAACCTCTCCAATATTTGTTGGTAACAAGGCAAAACGGTTGCTGGAGAGGGCCGTGTGGAATGATACTGCCTTCCTTGCAGTAAGTGTGATGCCTTCTTTGCAACTTGCTTTTCCTTCTTTTTGCCTGCAATACGATAAATAATATTTTAATGTTAATAAATGCAAGTGTAAGCATCCATTAATGGAGTCTAAGCGAGTGTTTGGTATTTGCAGTCAATATATGTTATGGACTACTCATTGCTGGTTGGGGTGGATGAGGAAAAACATGAACTGGTATTAGGTATCATTGATTTTATGAGGCAGTATACATGGGATAAACACCTGGAAACATGGGTGAAGACCTCAGGAATCCTTGGTGGACCCAAGAATACATCTCCAACTGTTATATCACCGCAGCAGTACAAGAAAAGGTTTAGGAAAGCAATGAGTTTATATTTTCTTATGGTGCCAGATCAATGGTCTCCTTCAGAGTTACACCCCAGTGGATCCCAATCTGACATTTATGATGAAAATGCGTAAGGGGGGGTACCCATTTGATTCACGTGTTCAAAATTTTACCTTGTAAATGTTACGATTCCAGCATCCGTTGACACATGTTCATTCTCTCTCCTTAATGTCCGTAATATTTGCCTGCCCAATAATGCAGCTGTTCATCTGTGTTCCTTAAAACATCGGAGGTGCGCCTCCAGTTACCCGTATGCTGGACATATCCATCAAGGGTAACTAACTGTACAGCGACTTGCCCCCCCTTCTTTTTTATTTTTTTTATATCATGTATTTTAATCTCTTGTTTTTGTTACCTGTAGTCTTCAAATTTTGATTTTTAAGTCACCCTATTATAAAGGGTGCTTGAATTGCACATTGCTTTGATTTTGTCTCACTTTTATATGACCCGAATTGTGTGGTGTGTATGTGTACATACACATTATATATATATATTAGGAAAATTGGTTTTTCTTATGGCCTTACACATGTCAAGTAAAGATATTACTTGAATGTTTATCACACTAACAACTCATCTGACGGACATTTTAATAAAATTATTATCAATGTGAAAAGCCTTCATTTTATAAAAAATTTAATGATTAAATTCAATTATTCGACATTACATAAAAAAAAAAGTGAAAAAATGTAGACTTGCTTTATCACTATTAACTACCCATTCTAATAGCTAGCATTTAAGGAAAAATTAAGAATTGATTTATGTATGATGCCATTTACTTTTAGTTATTGCTAAAGGGATAGTTTCAGAAATTATCTGTAATCAGCATTACTTTAAATACTAAATAATCGTGTTGGACCCTATTATAACTGAAGACCAGAAGCGAAAACATGAAAAGAACATATAAAGAGCTCTATTATTACCATTCTATAGTCATCGCATGAAAGAACAAGGGCAAGTAATAAAATCCGTATGTCGCTCACTAATAAAAAAAATGTACATCAATAACGACCATCAGTGTTGAAAAAATGAAGATAAATTGTCCGCAGCAAAACCACAAACTCTGCCATCTTTTGCTAATAATTCTACAAAACTATCTAGAATGTGTATGTAACTAAGTCTTTGTTCAAGATCCTCCAGCGGGTAAAAATTGGACAAGAAATGATTGAATGGCGTTTACATACAAATTAGAGAAAATTATCAAGCTCGTCTTGCAGATCCTGTACGGATTTCAGCTTAATGATCTGGATCTCTTCACTCGAGTATTCTGATTGTAGCAGGGATTGGACTTGGATATGGGCTTCAACGATATTTGTCCTGCATGAACACCAGAAGAAACAGCATTTTTAGTTAGATCGATACGATTCTGCATACCCAAGTGTAACAAATTCCGACCAACATTAACCAAGTTTCTACCCAAAAAAGCATCAATTCACAACATATTATCACCTAATTAAAAGGCATTTATTTCTATGGGGAAAATTCTTCAAGTGAAACTGCCACGTTATAGATTTTAGAAATTTGACTGAGTGAAAAACGCAAGTTTTCCCCCCATCAAACAATACGAAATGATAATCAAGATGCACTTGTCACAGTAAAGGTGTGCAGAAAAATGTTCACACCGTACATGTTGCATATAAACTTACTTTATTGGTTTGAAAAGTATAGTTCTTGTTGACGAATTCTGTAAATAAAGCTTCATTTTTGCGATCACCACCGGCAGTTGCTCCTGAATAGCAGCCCTGACCTATTAGACCACAGAACATCAATTTAGCTCCATAAATGAGAAATTCCCAATCATCATAACGAGACGAATATTATTTTCTATTTTAACTTGTGTTATTTAGACATGACTTCATTAAGACGTAGATGAGTCTCTAGCTTTCTGCAAGACCGCATGTTCCATAAAAAGGACAATTTCGTTGGCTAGTGATGGTTGATTAGCTATATAATACCTGGAAAAAAAAATTCAGCACTTCTGCTTTATCTAAAGCTCTACTTATTTTAAACATGGGATTAGAATCGTTATATCTTTATTTTATTTTTATCATCATTCAATTATAGGAGTTCTTCCAGAGAATCCTTTCATAGCAAACTGTCCTGTAGTTCAATGAATAAATAATGTAAATAACTAAATGACCTACCTTCTGAACAAGTTCAGCCACCTTATCTGGAGTAGCGAAGGCTTGATCCTTCAGAGGTTTGGCCATACCTGATTCTAGCTTTTGATTCTGACCACCTGAAGATAATGCAACTTTGACTGCCGTGACCTAAAAGGAAAAATGAAAACTTTAGTAAATACATTTTCTCTTTACCAAGACAATAAAAGAACTTAAATCTTCAAGTGAGAGTTGTAAGAAATAAAGTTAAAAATAAAAAATTTCAAATGTATGTTCATGACACAAGATTTACAGCAGGCAAATAACAAACAATTTGTAATAAGAACCAATTATATATATTTGCATGTGCATTTGCTTTAAAGCCATGGGTCTATTTTAGTTCACCAGCTGGCAAAACATCAAATAATTTTGGTTACAGACACGGACCTTTGTAACGAATGAAAGCAAAGGATCCACAACAAGCTTAGTAACCGACATGATGAACTCCTCACATGTGGCTTTGAGGCTCTTTTCCAGCTCCTGAAAGAAACCATACGTCAAAGGCCTAGAAAATGGTAGGAATTCGGTTTATGCCACATACAAAATAAAATTATTAAACAGCCGTTGAAAAGAAAATGCTGACAAAGATATGGACACTAAGGGGATGGGGGTGTTAAAAGTGGTCAGTATGTGATCTCTTCCCAAGTGGTTAATATTTTCCTGTACCTCGTCATGACAGTACCACCAGTATAAAGGGTTGCAATTATAACCACACATTTAGGGGCGAAATTATTTGAGTTAACTAGGAAAGAAGTAAAACAGGTAACCATTGCAGGGAAAATTGATCACATATTGGGTTTGACAACTAAACATGTATGTCGCAATCAAATTAACCTTTAATTTAAAACTCTTGAACGATCCTAAATTGCACAAAGTCACAAACCTTCTTGGTATCAATTTGATTTTCCAAAACTCTTGGAGACAATGTCCTTGCCAATGAGGTTGATCTTGACCAGTCAAATAGTGAGGCTTGACCTCTTAGAAGTCTTCGTAGATGCTCCTGATCCATATTCAATATTCATAGAGACATAACATATTAGTCTTAGTGATACTAAAGAAAAAATTAAATATAAATCATGACATGGTGACAGTATCAGTAGGCAAAGTCTTTTAGCATCCACATACTCCTTGAAAACTTTAACATAGTAGATCAAAGGATGTGCAAATAAAATATATTAAGAACAAGCAGTTCTTGTAGTTTATTAGATCATTGGTAATTTTACTTCCTGAGTTGCCTCTTTGTTCTATGATATCTATCTATTGGGTGAGCACTGACACGTTTTTCTTACAGAGAAAAGAGCATGCATTTTACTTAATCTCTTCACTAAACATTTAGGGATAGAGTCAACCAATTTGCAAAGAAATTGGGATGCCCTACTTGTTCTTGTTCTATTGTTTAATTCTTTTTTCAGCCATTTAAGATAATCTTATCCTAATCCCAGTATACTTATTATCTTCTTTTTCTCTTAATACTTTTTTTACTAGAAAAGTAACTTCCTCTAAATGGCTCCAGGCACAGATAAAATTGGAATAGTACTCAGTCCTCTAAGCGAAGTTATAGGCCTCATTTGATAAGAGTCGTGACCATGAATAAAGCAACATCATCTCTGACTCCTAAGCATAACAGTAGACAGAATTGCCACAAGTCCAGACACTTTTCAATGTAGTAAAGTTGAATTATGAGAAATAAATACAAATTTGATAAGCGTTTGAAGTCAGAATGACAGTGCATTAAACTCAGCTAACAAAATATAGCATTGGGCTATGAAACACTAACCAGCAAATGAGAGAAATCAAGCTCCTTTTGTGTGACTGAAAATTCAATATTGAAGGGTGCAATCTGGAAGACAAAAAAATTACTCAAACTACAAAATCGATTAAATAGTTACACAAGAAAGTCTGACCGGATTACCTGCTCCCTTAAAATTAAAAGATGCTTTATAAGGAAGAGCTGTCCATCCATTTGTGATGATCTTTTTGCAATTAATTTGCTTGCTTTCTGTGGCAGACAAGAGGAAGCAGAAAACAGAAACAAGCCAGTCAAAACAAAATATCAAGCACGTCAAATTTAAATAACCAGGTACGGATAACGTCCTCCACAAAAGTTCAGACCTCTCCTGCTTTGTCTCCTAGGTCCTAATATATGTGCAACTGTTCTTTCTAGGCTTCAACCGTTTTTGCAGTTCTTCAGCAATTTTTCTTTAGAATTACATTTTTAGGATTTTCAACAAAAATTAGACCTGCCCTGGGGGTTACATCTGTTTCTCCTTATTTAACTTCGGAGATTTTTTCTTGTACAAAGAAGCCAAGATTATGTGGCAGTGCTGTCTTTGCAATTCTCTGCCTTGTTTGGCTGGTAATGAATGCTAGAATTTTCAAGGTAATTTCTTTTTCTACAAGGAAAATGATAATATGCCTTGATTTGGATGTTGCAGACTTGATGGCAACAAAAATTTATCTATCCAAATGTGCTGTGTGCAGTTCTGATTCAGGGAGTTTGCCTTGTTCCTTCCTCCATTTTTCAGTAATGAGCCTTTTATTATTTCATGTGAGAAATTGGATCCTAGTTTGTTGAATAGGTTTCCTCATGTTAACTTTCAAGGGTTTGGTAATAATAAGGAAAACAAAATCTCGAGGCTTGTGTGAATTATTGGATTTTGTGGTTGTAATGGAAATGAGTGTATCCTCAACAGTTTATTTCGACCATTGATCTGTTTATAGAGTACGGTTTTGAATATGACACTTGGTCTTTAGTGCATGTATTTCAGCATATTATAATTTAGAACATGCAATAAGATTGGACAGCTTCTACACTAACTATAGGAACTTGTATTGCCAATCTATGTTTTGATTTTCTTTATCTGGTTTGAGGATTGTGTACACTTCTTTAATTGAAGGACGGGGGTGGGAGCAGGGCAGGGCGGGTGGAATATGACCCAATACAGAAATCACTTGTTTGCCATTACCTGAATCGAAGTTGAGCAAACTTCCACAGCTTCCTGATTGAAATAACAAAAGCAGATCATTAATTAATTATTCAAAGTAAGAGGAATTTGGGGGCCCAGGGGAGATTAAAAATAGTTAAAGTGAAACCTCCCATACCTGTGCTAAACCTGTAAAAACTTCAGACTCTAAACAACGATACAACTTTGAAAGACATGATAGAGTTTTCTCCAGGGGTGGATACCATGTTTTAAATATATCTGGGTTGTCATCAGCCTGCAAATTGAAAATTACAGAGAATGAAAGACAAATTTTAAAATCTAGACCTATTTACATAAAGCAAATATTCAGCAATAACCACAGAACAAATACAAATCTGGTTGAGGTCTCCAGTATGTGTGCAACAAGCACAAGAAATATTCACTACTTTATTGATAAATTTGCTCTCTTGGTGAAATTGGGGGCAAAATCAAGATGGGATTGGGAAAAATAATTGATTCATCAGATGGTATCATATCATCAATACCTCAATTACCAGATTTCAACATCCTGTAAGCCATATCAGTTTACGGTTAAGAAAGGAAATGTTTGGAAGTTGACAATAAAAAACAAAGAAGAATCACCTGTAGTTGTCAACACATCTACATTACTCAACCGAAAACTAATGAAGCAGGCAAACAACCAGAACTCAAATTACTAAATATATCTAACAAGCATTACCATATGAAAATCAGCATATAGTAGTCATCATGCGTGAGAAACAATCATGGCTGAATATGTATATTCAAGCAAAACCCAATAAATTGCAAGGAAAGACACTTTACAGGATTGATCTCAGAAGTACTTTCTACAGATATCTTCAGCTTTTCAGGGTAGTCCAAGTCTTCATTAGTTGGGATGTAATTTGCTATCTGTAAAAATACAACGAAATAAGGTTTTCAAAAACCGAAATATTAGAAAAAAAATTATAATAAATTTGGTAAGCCAAAAAATTGTTAACCACCAAACAAATAGAAGTATATGTAACCTGACAATTTGATTCTTAAGACTGAAAATTATTTATTTCAATCAACTAAATACATTGAAAGGAGTCAGCAAGTGAGTATGATTTAAAGTAAGGGACAACACAAGAAGCATGGTAGCAGTGAGTAAGTCATGTCACAAACTTTTGTTTAGCCTTCTATTTGTGGAAGTTGAAGCAAATCAAGACTTGAGTTAACTAAGGAAAGAGGATTGAGATTTGAGAGGGAGAATGAGAGTCTTGGGGAGGATGGCTATCAAGTAAAGGCAGAAAAATAGAGGAAAGCAAATTTGAGTACATGAACAAAATTGACACAGTTCAACAGATAATGTATTTCCTTTCAGTATTGATTAGAACAAACAAGTAGAGAGGCAAAACCCAACCAAGAAATATCTTCAGCATTTAAAACAAATGTATGAGGGTAAAAAAATAAAATATTGTAATTAAAAAAAAAAAAAACTAATAACCTACCTCATCCCGTATATGAGTCCTAGCACGAAATGTCAACCGCTCATGGACATCTGCCAAAATTCTCTCAAATGTCGGACGAAGACCAGCTAGTGATTCACTCCTCCTACTATGCTGTTCACCCAGGACTTCCATTTTAAGTATATCAACAAGTTCACAAAGAAAATCAATAGTTGTTTCGTGAACAAGTTTAGGACGCAGTGTATCATACAGATATGTTGATCTGCAAGCAAAATTGATAAAATCATGAGTTGCAGACACTATAAGCATGGAAGTTTTGCTTTTAAAGAATAACATTCACAACAAACATAATGAGAAAGATGGAGAAATAAGCTGGGAAGTATCTAAAAATGTAGGAATGTGCCACATAGCAAGTGGAGCTTGTATCAAACATTAATGCTCCTTCACTTCCCTTGCCAAACACTCCGGAACCTTATGTCATTGGTTATGTCTTAATGAACACAAGAAAATAAGTTATTTGTCCACGATTGAAAGCTCCTTTTTATTTCCACTTATCATAACTATGAGAACAGTGAATTCCAACTTTCAAGGTATAAAGTGAAAATGAAAGGAATAATAGGAATATTTGGATAAGACCTTGTTTATGCACTAATGTTTTGTTCTTTCTCTCACTAAGAGGATTTCTTTTCTTTCTTGTAATGAATGTTTCTTCTGTTGAAAAAACAAACCAGGCATTCTTGTTAACAGGAATACAAACTTACAGAGGATCCATTAATGGAGCTAAACTTGAAATATCCTTTGATGAAGCTGGAAAAAAATGATCAAAAAGTTGGTGTTCAAGTTGACAGACCTGCACAAATTATAATCAATAAGACTTCCTGCCATAAAGATATGAAGCAACTGACACCGTTAAAAGTTTACATCTAACACAAACAGAGTAATCACAAGAAGTTAGCCTTTATTCTTCTGTTAAAAATCTGTATGCTGTGCATAATACTGTAATTGTGAGGAAAATAAATTAATTAATCCCCGGACCCCAGCAGCCTTGGGCTTCAACCATCCAATAAACATCACAACTAAGTTTTAGACATCATAGTTGGAGAGCCTTGCAATTGGATTCTACCAAGCTACCGTGCTATGCAGTCTTGCCACACACTAGTCCTTTGACTAGTTCCAGGCCAAACAATGGAATGTTGACATCCTCACTCAAGTCACTCAGTTGCAGTTGAAAGAGACGATGGACTGATCTAATACCAATAAGCCAAACCATAAAAGCTAATTGTTGTAGCTAGAGAACCTAAGACCTTATAAACATACTTACAATATTCTCAAACCTTGAAACTGGATCCTAACACATGGTGCCGAAAACAAAGAAGAATTAACAAAACAATTCAGAACATCAACAAATGGAATTACAAGGCAATATTGGTACCGAAGTTGAGAAAGATTATATATTTTTTTTCTATTTAGTAAACAACATGATAACTAACTGAATGATTTAGAAGATTTAAAATTATTTTTTACAACTTAACATTTTTTAAAACAACAGGAACTAGCACACATATTACGTATGATATGAAACGATAAGTACTGCAAAATATTTAAGCTAAACCTGAAACATGATTATACTCTACGAAAAAATATTTTAATAAAACTATCCTTCCCAAGAAAACAAAAAGACAAACTTCAAAAGAAATAAAAGGGGATCAAATTGTAAGACAGTAGAGGCAGATCTAAGAAACCATACGAGAAAGAATTAAAATATACTTTTAAAGTTGGTATATTGAAATTTTGGTTTTTCATCAAACATAATCGCCTTAATGTATCCATATTATTAGCTGCACATAATGATACATAATGCCTTGTTGTTGTTCTCATTGTGATATCATTAGCAAAAACTTCCTTAGAATATGAAACATCATTGAATTTTATTAACACAAAAAAAAATCATGGAAATCTAGGTTTAGAATGATTTGTAGAAACAAATAACAATATATTTAATGGCAAGGAACTACAATATACTAGATATCGAAGGCCAAATATGTAATGTTGTGTATAACACTGACAAGAATTTCAAATATGCAAAAAAGGACAGCTAAGATTAAAGCACAAAACCAAAATGAAAGTCTTGAACCAGCCTAAAATAACTTAGATAATCTTATCAGTGCATGTTCAGCGCACAATGGACAATTTACAACTCAGCACAATGATCAATTTCTCTGCATCTCTCTTTTTTTTCTTTTTCACAATTATACGCAGTTTCTGCATTTCATACTACTATCTGAGTGTTGACACTTTTAGCACAGTCTAAACTCTAAAGCTAATATGGACACATACATATCATAGTGATGCCACTGAATATTTAAAAAAGACACCAGTGACCAATATCAATAAAAGGTATCAAGATATTAAATTGATAAAAAAAATAATAGTACCTGTATGAGATAAGCACATCCTGATCTAGTCAATGATGGCAAGGACTCCTTCTTGGCAAACTCAGATATTCGGCGCTGAACTATACCTCTTATCTACATGGAATGAAATAAAGAATTTTGTAATCATTTGACTTCATAATACTGAAAAAACATATTACAGACAACATACAATGACCAAGCATGTAAATTTTCTCACCAAAGAGAGTCGCTGCTCACAGTATAGTCTGTGACATTCGGCAAGGATTTGACCATACTCTTTCCTTGAAGACCTGCTTTCAATCTCTTCAAGTAGTGGCTTAAGCTGCAAAAGTTACAATTCTTAATCAGCTGCAAAAGTAATTATAGATATGCTGGAGAAAGCTTATTCATTAAAGCTGACCACTTTCTATATAAACCTTCAAATTCAAAGATTTAAGTCAAATGGAAAAGGTTACCTCACTTGCTGCTGCCTTGAACCGAACATATATAACAGATGCCTCTACTCCCTCAGAGATAGATGCTTTGTCACCCCCAGTTCCACGGATCGCTTCCTGGACCTGATGTTCAGGTATGTGACTATATATTATCATAAGATTCTAAATGCTCTTATCCTTGTAGAATACATATATGCACATATATTATCAGCTCAACCTGCAAACTAACTTCACCTGAGAAGAGGCACCTTTGAGAACCGCAAGTACATGAGAACGCATCATGCCCAATGCTCGAGACTACAAAAAAATGACAATATTTCCAAATTACTAAAGTTTAAATATCTATCAAGCATGGCTCATATGATAGAACAGATTTCTAGCTATAGACTGAAGATTAAATGTAGAACAAATGGTTTTATAATGTTAATTTTATATACCTGGAGCTGCCGAAATTTAAGCAAGTAAACACTAGATTCTGCATACTGTGGATTGCTTTCAACATACCTTAATTAAAAAATAAAAATGTCAATGAGCACATTTGTTGTTCAACTATAGAAGCAGATGAAGCTTAAGTTAAACAACTTGATGAAATTCTATACACTTGAGCATGGAAAATGTACAAATCAAAAGAATGAAACTGAATTTTACTCACGAGATGCATTCATCAAGTCGTTTGAGAAGTGGGAGAAAGTTTTCATTTCCAACGTTCATGTTTGGAGAATAAAAATTGGTAGCAACCTGTACGAAAGAATTTAAGCAAACCATATAAATAACTTAAAATAATAACTACTTGTAGTTTTGCAAAACTTCTAAACAGACCTCCAAGCTTTCTATGTAAAATATATATATATATATATATATATATATATATATATATATATATACACACACACACACACACACACACACTTTCTTTTATAAAT
>Ga0214543_1003170_pt1 | contig 32111 bp, 11 predicted proteins | sample CNSS2metaG_FD_160094 | JGI IMG/M metagenome (GOLD analysis project Ga0214543, IMG submission 160094) | Root nodule microbial communities from cowpea collected in UCLA plant growth center, Los Angeles, California, USA - CNSS2 | ecosystem: Host-associated > Plants > Roots > Nodule | place: USA... | reverse complement strand
GAGTCATGACATGCTTGGTTGCTATATGGATATGGGATGATGATAATGTATTTGACTGTATGATGAATATGTGTTGGCTCTAGCTTACCCGTTTTGTTGCATGGTTGTATTGTATGTGGTTGTTCTTTCTTGCGATGATCATCAATTTGATTGATGGGAGCAGATGGGCGAGGTTCTCATGGTCAATAAGGGAATGGTGATTCTGCTGCTTAGCCATCTGGGCAGGAGTTTTCTTCACGTTTTTCTTTAGGGCTATGGCCCATGTATCTCTTTATGCATTTCTACTCTACACTCTTTGTTAGACCTGTATTCAGCTTTCCTTTGGCATCGTGGTGTGCCCTAGTTTTGTAGGGGTTGTGTTAAGGACCCCAAGACCACGCTGCAGTATTATTATTGTGTGACGTTTTCCTTTAATTTCGCTTAATAATTAAATGGGACGTTACAGTTTTAACTCTGTTTTTAAATTTTCTAACTACTTATTAGCTGGAGAAGTTTTTTTAACGTATATTAATGTCTAATTACATATTAAGTTAGTTGTAACAAAATAATTATATATTCATATTTGAAATGAATAAATGTGTGTGTAATATAGAGGTTAAAATGAGTTAAAATTCATTAGCTAGCTCAACTTACTATGGGTATGGGTTTAAGTGAAGTTGGGTTGGAAAAATTTTAATTTTTTTAAATGTTGATTGAATTGAACTCAATTATTTAACCCGAGTTAAACGAGTTCGATACGCATAGAATTGTCATCAGGAGCGGAACAATGTTAGAACACAGGGGAGCCACAACTCCCCCAACCATTTTTTTCCTTTTTATTTTATTTATTTAAAAAATAATATTTATATATTATTATTTTATTTATATTAATTGATTTTTATTTTATTTTATGTTTTATATATTTTAAATAAATATATTTATACGTTATTACTTTATTTATATATTACTACTTTATTTATATATTATTACCTTATTTATATTAATTTAGTTTGAATTATTTTTCTTAAATTTAAAAATCATGTTTTTTTTCTATTATAACTTTTTATATTTTTTGATTTAGTTTTTCTCTCCTGTGCTTCCATCTTTTTCTCTCATTTTATTTTCATCTCAATTTTCACCACCATTCCTTATTATTTCAAAATCAAATTGCACTACGATAAAATTGAAGAGTTAATAAACATTTTGGACTGAACAATTTCTTCTTTTGAGCAAGTTCCTTTTTTCCCTTCTTTTGTTAAAGCAATTTGTTTTCGTGTATGTGGTTTTTCTATGCTCTAGGCATATCTCTATCTGTTAGAGATTATAAAATCATGCTTTAATTGTTGATCAAACTCTTCTTTGTGTAAATAGAACTATTTTAGGCTTTGAAGTTGTGTAAGGGAAGAACAAGATTAGGAATCTACTCTAAGGTAAATGAAGCTAATCATTTAAAAGTTATTAGTTTTCTTAAAATATTGAGTCTTGCTTTTAAGATTTAATTTGGGGTATTTATAATTTTATTTTTTTGTAAAAGAATTGACAAATTTATATTAGAAAAAATATGATAAAGAGTAAAAGAATTGATTCTTTTTTTAAGAGGAAGACTTGTGATGAAGATGAAAAAAATGCATCTACGTCATCTAAATTTGAGAAACTTCATGATAATCCAAATATTGAAGAAAACGAAAAACAACTCTCTAAGGTTCCTAAAGTTACATATAATGAATTTGAAAATACTTTAGAATGTGATCCGAGGAAGCGTCTTCAAATCTGGCAATACCTACCAAATCAAATTGATGAGGTACGAAGGGCTTATCTAAAATGGGGTCCATATCAAATGCATCTAAAAAATTATCCGTTGTCTTGTAAAAATGATCATCCAAGAAGATTTCAGTACACATGGTTTAACTTATTTTCGCCATTAAAAGATCCTACATATTGCTTACCGTGCTATATTTTTAGTAAAAAACCAAGCGGAGGACTTGATTCAGATGTTTTCATTCTTACATGTAATTGAGTTTATTTTCATTGAATCTAATTTGCAATAAGTTGATTGTCATTAACATGTTTTAACTTTTTGAATGTTTTTTTATAGGTTTTAAAAGTTGGAGGACCATTTTGACTAAAAGTAACTTTTGTTTTTTTTTTATATATTATTATTGATGATAAACTTTATGTTACTCTTTCATATATATTATTGTTATATTGTTTGGATTATATTGTCATGAGTGCTTATTTTGAATAAAAAATGATGTAAGAAATTAATTTTTTTTTAATTAAAAAAAATAATTTATATATAACAAATATAATTTGGTCTCCCTAAATTTTTTGGTCAAATTCCGCCACTGATTGTCATAAATTGAATTGATATATTTTAGTCATCAACAACTTTGTTTCCATGGATCACGTTGCTTTCTTTTCATTAAAATTTGTGATATAAACTTTATATATTATAACTTGATTCTCACAATGTAATGAATATGAAGTATATACTTACTTAATAATGGTAAATCATATAAAACATTAAAAAAATTTCTTCAACAATGATAATATCGGCAACAATAATCTTTATTTCCATAGTAGAGATCATGAAACAACAATTTGTGTAGCATATTTCACTTATTGAAGACATAACTATAAAAATCACAAATAATATAATCACTAAATGACAAACAAGTACTAAATGTATCACACACAATTTTAATTAATTTATATTTTAAAGGAAACATCTCTATATTTCATAATAATACTGTAAGGAATTTACTCAATTCAAAATAAATAATCAACACATTTTATTTTGGTTATTAAAATGTATATTAACCTTTGCAAAATACTCAACACTTCAAAATATTTTAAATGTTTTTTTCTTTTTTTCTAACTCATGAGCAATTTTATTACAATCTTTACAAAAAAATTCTATTTGAGAATGTAACTAGACGAATATAAAGTTTCATTTCACATATTTTTAGATAAGTTAAAACTTGTAGCATAACATCAACCATGTGGAACAAAAACATTTTAATTTTTTTCACTGCACCACTACTAAGGCTTGAATTGAAAACAATTTTTTAATCAGTTGTGAGAGTTGAAATTACTGAAAATCTTATTTAAAATTTAATTTTTTTCCATGAATCCAAAGTTATTTTATTTGTCATATGTCTCTAAAGGGATTTAAAAGAATTTATTTCTTGAAAATCCAGAGACTATAAATAGCAAACTTAAAATTGGGAAATAATGGATGAGTTGGGATTTCTTCTTACACCTCCAAAATTTGTTTTGCACCTTAAGTCCTTTCCAAATTTTAAAAATACCTTTTGACTATTTGATCATTTGACCAAAGCAACAGTGAAATTTTAAAAAAATTAACCTCACCTTTCTCCCTCACTCTCTTCCATAATTAATGTAAATTTTACTAGAAAACTACCATCGGATCTCACATTAAGTTGGAGATTCAAAGCAATCAGATATCGACATCCAAGAAAAAATATATCCAGATGTCGACTTCTGGAGAAGAAAGTTCTGGATCTAGACTTTTGGTGTACAATTTTTTGGGTTGCTTTTGGATGTCGACTTTCGGTGAAGGTTGCTTTTAGATGTCGACATCCTTTGAAGGTTGGGGAACTTTCGGATGTTGACATCCGGTTATATTTGGTTCTATGAATTTTATTTTTGATTTTTGATTTTAAATTTTATTGTTTTTAAGATTTTTGAAATATTTCATTTATATTTTTTAGTTTAGTTGTTGTTTTTTTTGTTAATGTTTTTATGTTGTGTTGTAACTTTTAATTGTAATGTGTTTTTGAATTTGTTTATTATAGATATAACTAGTATAAGAGAAGCATCCACACATCGTGGCGAGAGTTCTACATATGGTGAGACTTCTGAACAACAACAACCTAGACATGGACCTACGACATTTGCGTGTAGAAGGGGTCAGGGTCGTCATGGAACAACAATAACCTCGACTTATGTGTATAGTTTTCCTCACACGTTTCATTTATAAAAGAATAGAAATATGAGATGAAACTAGAATTTACTTGTGATTTCATAAAACTTAAAGGGATGTATTCCATTATACTCTCACCACCTATAACATAACACGATTATATTATGGCGAGTTTTTTTAATAATAAGTGAAAAGAAAATGAAAAAAATTCATACAACAATCAAATAAATTAAAAATAAATAAATAATTAAATGCAAAAGTTTTACTAGATCTCGACATCTGAAAGATAACTACAAAAATTGTATCGAATCTCGACATCCCAAGACTATATCATGTAATATTTTTGTCACCAGATGTCGACATCTAAAAGACACTTATGTATACCGAATCTCAACATAAAAAAATATGAAGATTTCATCTTTCTTTTGGAACTCAACTTCCGAAAAACAACCATAAAAACTTTACCAAATCTCGATATTCGAAAAATACCTATGCATACTAAATCTGGATATTCAGAAGTACGAGGATTTCATGTTTTTTTTTTTCAAAATTTGACGTCTGAAAAACAATTCGAATAACTTTATCGGATATTAACATTCAGAAACTGTGTTATTTGTCATGATTACCGAATGTCAACATCCGAAAAACACGTAAGTACCAAATGTCAACCGAAAGTATGAGGATTTCATGTGCATCCAGAAGCGGGATTATCACAAACCGAAATTATCACAAACCAAAAGTGCCATTTTCTTACCGGATCTCCAAATCCAGTAACATTTGAAACCAAATATCCATCTGTTTAGGTTTTAAGTGCAGTTCAATTTGAATGAGAGACGAGAAATTATTTGGAGGTGCAGATCACTGATATAACCACCGCAATAAATAAGTTTGATCAGCCACCAACATCCATAATTAATTACTGTTTAGCAAATTAAGTTATTAATTTTCATTTATTTATCTGAAGAGCATAATCGGGACAATCGAAAATTTGGAGTGCAGAAAAAATCTTAGAGACACAGGAAGAAATCTTTGGAGAATCACTGCAGCTCGCACACCTCAATCTTGGGCTGAAATAGTGTAGATTCCACCTTGCTTAATAAATAATTAAATTTTAATTTTAAAACCTGTGCAATTTTTTTTAAAGAATTTAAAAACTCCTGGTTTATATATAATTTTTTATCGAGGTTGGATGAGAGAAAAGTTGTAATTATCTCTAAATAACTTTTTATCCTTTCTAATGTTTCTCTCACTTGAATTAACTTAAAAATATTTTTAACACAATCACATTAAATAAGTGGAATTAGTAATTCACTACGCTTTACCCCTTTTTTTTTTTCACTTATACAGATTTTATAATTGTAACCTCATTCATAGAATTATTCCAAATCTGTGAATCTCAAACCCCACGACAAAGTTGAACCAACTAGTTATGATCCAACTTTAGAAATTACGAACACAAACACAATGCAAACTTCAAATAGTTGGTGTGATGCTACTCTCACTTTCTTTTGGGCATTCTCATTTGGCATGATGAAATTGATCTGCAACTTGGAGAGGAAAAATATACTCTTTTCTCCTCAGATTAAAGTTCCTTGAAACTCGAAGTCTCTGTCAACAATACAGTGATATAGGAGAAGTACTGGAAATGGTCACAGAAACTAAATAAACCAAGTTTGATTTTTTTAAATTTCACTTTTCATTGCACGTCTTCATATCATATCATGCTCTCACTCAGAACTTTATTCATATCATATCATGCTCTTACTCAGAACTTTATCCAATTAATAAGTAGTGACTCACCCAAGTCAAGTAAGTTTCCCAAAGACAATCTTCATGTACAGACATTTCATACACATACTGAATTACATTTTGCTGTTATGTCTACCAAACAGTGAATGACGACCTTCGGCTAACAATTCTCCCGTGGCTTTGTTTTTAAGGAGAACAATTGTCCCAGAATAACCTCCTTTCCTTCCTAACAACCTAGAAGTAATTTCTAGTTCATCCTGCAACATAATACCAATATATTTTCAGTAGGTATAAAAAATCTATGCAGAAGTACATTTCATACACTAAATAAACAGCAAGTTCATAACGTAAGAATGCATGTTGATGCAAGCACCAGAAGGAAAATAGGGAGAAAAAGGAGCAGGAAAGTTGGCTGTGGAGCAATGAACCCAATTTATGAAATCTAAACCGGGAGTCTTATAATAAGAAACGGTTGGAATCATGGAATTGATACAAACAATAAACATGTTATCAGACCCGAACTCTGAACCTTCTCAAAAGGACACTTTTTTTTAAACCCTCAGTTTAATCAATGAATCCATTTTAGGAGATAGAGCTCTATCATTTTCTTTTGGTTTATAAAATTCGAATCCAAGTCCTTATTTATGTTGACTCGCCAATTGAACTATAAAAGAACACTTTTAAAGAGAATGACTGTGTTTGGAAAGCTGTTCAACTCAAGTTTAATAAAAATTTTAGGCATTTTGTGGCAGAAACTCAGAGGAAGGGAGGACCAGGATTGGCTTTACTATGAACTGAATGTAAATACAAACACAAACAAAGTGGTTTGGGTTTATTTGGGTAAACTACATCGTAAACAATTTTAAGAAATGTATTTCATATGCTAAAACTAACTTATACATGAATAAACAACTTTAATTTTGAAGAAACTAATATAACCGAGTTCGGCAAATCAGTTTATTTCATTTCTCTTCTCGATTACTTTTCTTTAAAAATTGTTTATGACAAAATTTATCCAAACACGTCCTTAATGTCTAAGAACTGAACAGGTTGAATCTTATGTGTTCAGCTTTTAAACAGGTTTTGAATGGTTGAATGGTAGAATGGTAGAAAGGTTGAGTAGGTGTGCAGTTCATTATGAACTATCATGTCTCTCTACAAAATGGAGGCCATGAGTAATAAGTAATCTGACCAACCTTAATTAAATCCGGGTTTATGAATTCACAAACTTCCCCAATCCCCAATGCAATTCCTACAGTAACTACCTAGTTGGTAGGTTTGATAGAGTGATTATCAATTTGGCACCCTAAACACAAGGACAATAAGTAATTAAGGAAGCGAAAATAGGGTTGTTGGATACACATGAATGATTAATTTCTACATTTTACTTTCATTGAATGTTTCAGTTGTTACAACTTACGCCAACGCGAGCAGTTGAGAGAAAAGAAATGGACATGTCGACGGAAACATTCATGGGGAGACCCCCTTCATGGATGACAGCGCCTCCAACTTCGTCCACCAGATTCGCAATTGCTCCATTCGCCAACTTCCCACCCCTGTCCTGTAACGTAACACATTCAAAATTAACCTCAACAAGTTGAATCAACTCCAATTAAAATGAAATCAAAGCGAAAGAGGATTATTGGTCGATGATAACGATAATAGAAGTTTATGAAATGGAAGTTACGGCGAGGCGAGAAGGGACTATGAAGGAGCACGAGACGCAACCGGGTTCAACTCGGTCAACTCGGATTCCGGCGAGGACGAAGTGTTCGTAGAAGGAGGAGTTATCGCCGGTTCTGAGAGGAGGAAGAAATTGGAGTCTTGACACGGCGTCGTATTGTTCTTGCGTCAGGCTTAGCATCGCTTTTGCTTTCTCCATCCTTTGCGTTGCTCCGCCCGCAAATTTTTTCCTCTGTACCTGTTTTGGTTGCTGTCTGGATCTTCGATTCATGGGCCTATTGGGCTTAAAAGGAAAAAAAAAGAGAAAATTACTGGGTTAAATATTGTTGTACTCTTATACTTGGATCTAAAATTAAAATTAATTCCTATTCTAAATTTTATATATTTTAAATTTAAAAATTAAATTGTATTAGAGTTTAAAGTATGATGAATTTTAATTTCATATTAAGACTAAAATTATATTTAATCAAATTAATTTAATGATAGAACTGCGTATTGAACTATCTTGATTATTCAGATTTAACCCAAAATAATTTATAATAAATCTCATAAAATTAACTTTGAGTAGATGTAAGGTGATGTGTTGATCAAATTAAAGAATTATTTAAGTCTGCATTTTTTTGTTTTTACTATTTTTTTTTAGTTTTGATAATGTTAAAAAGAAAAGGCTGAAAGCGAGAATTTCAAGAAGTGGTGCACGTGTGGTGACCACTTAGGGTTCGCATCCCAATTAAAATCTTAAGCATCGCAGTGCTGCTAACTTTGCGAAAATTTATACTGCTGTAAGATTCCCACGCTTCATGCCATACCAAACAGATCACTGTGCCTGTTTGGTTGGGTTGAGAGGGTTGACTTGTAAATTTGCCCAAAAACCTTAAGGTCAACTCATCATTTTATAACTTATCTAAATCCACGTTAAAATACTAATTTGATACGTGCCTTAAAACTAGTTTATATAATTTAAACTTAATTATATAAATTATATTTTATATTTTAATTATTATTTACACATATAGTTTTATGCTGGTCTCTATCTCTAATTTTAGTTGCAGAAGATACCAGCATTCATTGATATGATGAAGCTTTATGCTTACGATTTCAAACTTCCAACGAACTTACGAAAGGGATTGGACGAGAAAAAGGTCTTTTATTCCATGCATAAAAGTAAGTATAAGTATGTATTTCAAAACCGAGAAAAAATAAATGTTATTTTATTTAAATCACCTAAATCCCCAACAGTTAAAGTGGGACTAATTTTGTAGCATTAAACTTTGCAACGAAGTTATTTCAGAAATTATATGATTGCCACACGCAATGATGTATGAAAATTAAAAATGTTGAATAAATGGCCGAATTTTGAAGATTCGTATTCGAGGAAGGTATTAACGAGAATTGAATGTGTAATTAAGATGTTTTGGTTGTGTAATTAATAAGATTAATTTCTTGACGTGTTAGGTTTTGTAACTTGAATGTGTGGCCTTCATCGACGCTCATAAAGTAACAACAGTAGTTAGTTAACAGCTCAATTGATAGGACTGGGAAATGAATTATGAGAGTAATAATTTTAATTTGTTTAAATCTTCTTTTTTCAATTTCTTATTCTTTTCCTTAAGTTGCATTAAGGGCCCACCTAAGGTCCTATCGAAAGGACTTCCCCTAATTTATATAAAGAGATTTTTGTGATAAATTATGTTGAATAAAAAAAAAAGGAAATAGTTAGAGAGAGAAAAATGGGGGTTAAGGAGGGTTTAGTTGTGTAATTAAGAAAGATGAATGATGAGAAGATTATTATGATGGTTGGTGTTTTGAGCACTTGATTCCGTACTCTTCTGTGCATACTTATGCCGTGTCTCCCACTCTCTTCATTTCTTCACTCATAAACACATCACAAACACAACAATGGCATTGCCACCAACACTCACTCACGCACACCAACGCATGCTGCACTCATGACTCCCAAATCCCATCGCCTCTCCGCCTGCCACCGCCACCCTACCGCCCCCATCACCGGCTTCTGCGCCCTCTGTCTCCGGGAGCGCCTCGCTGGCATCCCCTCCGACCACTCCCCTCCCTCTCCTTCCCTCCGGCGATCCAAATCCTGCTCCCGCCCCACCGCCTCTGACGCCGCCGCTGTCGCCGACCCCCGCCGTCGCTCCTGTGAGGTCCGTCCCCGCAGCTCCCTTTCCGATCTCTTCAACCGCGACGACCTACGAAAATCCCGTTCGCGCAAACACGCCTCCGAGGTCACGGTTTCCAACGACGGCGACGGTGATGCCGACGAGGAAAGCAAGACGGTGAAGGAGTTTATAGATCTCGAGCTGCAGCTCCGCAAGAGGAATGGTGCCAGGGATTCCAGGACCTTCTGGAACGCTGCCGCGGAGAAGTTCAAGAAGTGGAAATGGAAACACAGGGCTAAGAAAAACGCTGACGCGGATAGTAATGTGAAGAGGAATGCAGAGAAGCGAAGAGCGCGGGGATTGAGAGAGACTCAATCGGAGGTTGGAGAATGCAATTTAGGGAGAAGATCCTGCGACGTGGATTCGAGGTTTTCGATTGAAGCGGGAAGAATCTCGTTCGATTGCCCTCGCGCTTCCTGGGATGGGTGTTTGATTGGGAAATCGTGTTCTAGGCTTTCACCGATGCTTTCAGTCGATGAAGATTCCAATTCCATTAACAGCAACAGCAATAGCAACAATAACAGTGTTGGTTTGGGGAGTTCTGGCGACGGTAGAAGGAGTTTTGGTTTTGATAGATCAAGCTCTCGTAGGAGACAGTCAATTGCGGGGCTTGATGAGTTGAAATTGACGTCAAATTCAAATGTGAATGCGAGGGTGTCGCCGAAGGTGTCTCCGGCCACCTTCTATGGTGCCAAGTTGCTGATTACTGAAAAAGAGTTGATGGATAGTTATGTGAGATCTTCAGCTGATGCTGTTGAATCTGGTTGTGTGATGGAATCTGATTCCAAGGATGTTTCTGGTGCGGCCAATGGGCCAAAGGGTGTCAAGAAGTTGCAGAAATGGCGCGATGTGTGGAGCAAGTTGGGTTTAGTACAGAGAACTGAGAGAAGGGATGATAGGAGTGGGGAAGAGGAGTGTGATTCTAGTGTTGTGGTTGATAAGCCACTTGCAGAGTCTTTGCAGAGGCTTAGGAGGGTGGTTAATGTGCAAGCAAGTGAGCCTGTTGGTCAGAAGCTTATGCGAAGCTATAGCGTTAGCTGTAGAAGCCCTTGTAGAACGGATGGTTTCGCCGATGATTCTGAGAGCAAAGGGAGTAATGGCAGACACGAGTTTACGTTTCAGAGGAACCGGAGTGTTAGATATTCGCCAAATAATCCTGACACTGGCTTGCTGAGGTTCTATTTGACTCCGTCGAAGAGCTATAAGAGAAGCAAGGCCGGAAAGAGTAGTGTTAAGGATTTGCATTCAGCAACCAGAAGTGGCTTGTGAAACTGTATTAGCTGTTGAAATTGAAAGTACGCTTGGTTGTAAAATCATATATAATATTAATTTCCAATTTTTCAAATTGTGCTGGTAAGGTAACATTATTATGGTATTATGGATATAATTTGTCTAATTTTACTGGTAGAAAAAATAAAGTATTCTTTCCACAATGCTGTTCAGATGGTAACTTCCTGATTGTGATGGTTCTAGGAGGTTGGGAGCAAACCTTGATCTTGCTAGAATTTACTGCAAGAATGTGTCATACGCTTTTTATTGATTTATATTTTGTTGATGAAATGTGTATGAAGGGGTAATTTGCTGCCTCAAGTGCTGGTGGCTATGGCATTTCATGCAAGATGCAGGTGTTTCTCTCTCTCTAAATGCAGCACGAAAGGTTCACTGAGATTCTCATGCTGCATTTTCATATTACAGAGTAAGTTTCAGCTTCCAAGTTCTAGTTCAGCTATGCGGTTGGTTTGATGTATTGAACCATAAATTTTGAAGTGTAACCTACGTTTCTTAATAATCTACATACTCGATAACCTTTATACTGTTATATCTGCTAAACAATTCTTTTTAGCTTTAAAATGAAAAGTTAAGACTATGACGTAGATGAGAATGCCTGATATATGTAATTGATACAGGAACTATATAGAAGGGCATATTTTAGATTTACGTAATTATAACTCATTCTAAACTCGAAAACGGAGTTTTGAATATCCTTTCTCATACTTTATGACAGACCCAAAACTTTTGGGCTGTCGGGCAAGCGTAGTAAAGATAAGTGGATTATAATTTGTCTTCAGAATTTTCCTACTCAGCTAGATCAGAGGGGAAAAGTTTGAAACATAACGGCGGCAAAAATGATTAGTCTCTACATATAGTAATGGGTTCTTTTATATGGAATGGGGACGGGAACCCCCATTATCAACCACTTGGAATCTAGAATTTGTCCCAGAGAATGAGTTAATTTTCTTTTAGTTTTTTCCTTGTCAAGGACCACACGTTTATATTCCATGGAAGATAATTCTGTCAGTGGAAACATCTACTGCATAATGGAGGATAACTTTCCAAAAGAACACAGCAAAATCCTTCCCCATAATACTTGGTTGTAGAGATTTTACGGCTTGTCTGTAAACAACATATTCTGTATCAGGGTTATAGCCTTTCAAAATAGAGAATCACCAATATCTGGATTCTGGCTGTTACCATTGTAATTTGGCACTTGAATGGGGCTTTGGGGGCAACAATAGGCATTAATAGGCAACTGAAGAACAATTTTAAGTTTAAAGCTCGTCAATAGTCATTACTCATTGATGGTTAATGGCTTGTTTAGCAAGAGCTTGGGAAAAAAAAAATGTTCTCCTTGTTTAATTGTCTGTCTGAGAGAAAAGCGCATTGCTTGTTATTAAAAAACACGGAGAAAATATTATAGTCTAATCTGTTGTCACTGCTTTATTATCCTTTGTATGTGTTGGTTTTTCAAACCTAAAATTTCTCATGGTCCTACTTCTGATGGTACTGATTACTTTTCTTTTCTTTTGCTTTGAGGCACATCCTTGTTTACTCCTCAGATTGGTTTGCAGTTAGGAATATGTGCCTGTGGATTTTGTTTACCTCCGTTGCAAGTTCCTTTTCTGTGTTTGTGCTTTATTTTTTTGGTTAAGCATTCTGTTTCTCATTGAAGCCACATGCTTCTAGGATTTGGAAATATGACCATGGACTCCTTCGAGGCGATTCTTATTTTATGGCTAGCTAGTTCACTGTTCCATTAATATATTGGTTTGACAACTTTCTCTTATAATATTTTTTTAAGTGATTTTTAAATATTGAGAATGAGAAAAAGAAAAAATGAAAAATCACTTAGAAGATAACATCTAAAGTTGTAAGAGAAATTTGTCAAAATTTAATAGTCAAAAAGTCATTTTTTTAATATATTAGCTTGCCACCAAGCACATAATCCTTGTAGTTTTTGTTTAGAGTTATAAAATTTACCCAATATTTTTATAATACTATTTCACATTTTTTTTTCATCTCCTTCATAGTTGTTAAAACAATTGTACAATTATATGAAAAATAATTTGTCTAAAGTAAATTCAAGATATCTGTAATTGACTTTTCTGATTTTGAAATACTTTCTTTCTGACTTTTCTTTTGTATTATCTGCTGATAGTCATAGGTTTTGCTGATGAATGAAATCAATACCGCATCAGATGTTGACCCTACAGAGAAAGGACTTACTATAACTCTTAAGCGTTGGTAAATTGAAACTCTGACTACTTTCCATTAAACACTTTACTTTTCACTGCTCTTTCAATGATGTGGTGTGACCATACCACATCATTGCAAATTAGACAAATATCTGGCTTATTTACGAAGGTGCTTCGGAACAAAAGCACAACTTTGACTTGGAAGCTGTAAATTAGTTAAGTATAATCACGTTTTTGGGACACATTTACGTAATATTATTTTCCTCAATATTGTTAGATTGATAAAGGATGATAAAAGAAGATTTTTCGGGGCACACTTGCTATGTCCTTGTTTAGAAAGGATACTTTTAAATATAATTTTTAAAAACGTTATTAACAAAGACCGTTTCGATTGGTTATACCATCATAAAAATTAATTTTAAATAAAATTAATAATTTAAACATGTAGTTTTATAATCGATTTTAATTTGAAAAAAGAATTTTGAGATAAAATCTTAGGAAATACTAGATTGTCCTAAATCCAAACAGATTGTTAACTTACTCTACTTTTTAACAAACGAATAAAAATAATAGGCTTAAATATCTTTTTTGTCTTCATTTTCGTAGTGTTGTGGATGATTTTCATTTTGACAGAATGTTTTAAATGGTCTTCATTTTTATCGAATGTTTAAAATGGTTTTCATTTTCGCAATTTGTGTTTTATTTGATGCTTCTTTGTGACGCCGTTTAAATGTTACGTGTACTGTACATGTTGTAATCTAGAGACCATGCAAAACATGACAACAATCCAAACACAAACAAACCCAACATAGAATTATAAAAATCCTAATCCATGAGCAAACACAACCCAGAAAATCCTAAACCCACTAACCTCGTTGATGATGATTAATTAGAAAATTGAAATGAAGAGTGCGACTGCAATCCAATTATGAAATGGCAAGTATTAGCTGCTTCCTCTGCAAATCCGAGCTCAAGAAAGACGAAGATGAAGAAATCACCTCTGAAGAGCGCGACTGCAGTCCAACTCAAGTCCTAATTGCAAAATTTTCCCCAAATTAAAAAATTAACGTTAATTAGTCATCTGTACAGTACACGTAACACACCCCAATGCAACATAATACATGCAACGTAATACAAAAAAGATCAAATAAAACACAACACGAATTGCGAAAATGAGGACCATTTTAAACATTGGGTAAAAATGAGTATTTTAAACATTCTGTCAAAATGAGGACCATCTACAACAAACATTACGAAAATAAGGACAAAAAAGTTATTTAAGCCAAAATAATATTAGCAAAACCTGAGAATTTTTTAGTTTAAAGAAGATAAAATGGAGTTAAATACCGCAGAAGGATATCAAAATGAAGCAAATGATGTTTTATTTCTCATCACTGATAGTACAAAAAAGAATCCCATGTTGTATAAAACTTGAACAGCAGTGCATAAAACAAAAGGCCCCCTCCATCCTTGAAAATTAACTCTCAAACTTAAAGACAATCCTCCGAGATAAATATTGTTTATTACGTTACTCGTGGTTTGAAAAGACAAAAAGAAGCTAGAAAAAAAAATTCTCTGTTAAAGATAATTAGCACTGTGTGACCTGTATATCAGATTTTGACGAGTCATTTTCTCTAAACTAACATTTTTACAATGTCCTCCATCTGACTGACAAATCCTTTAAAGCCTCTCCACAACTTCTTGAATTTGAAAGTTAATCTCTGTTATATCCTCCCGAACATTAAACTGGGGATAAAAACGTATTTCTATTTTCTTAGAATCTCTTACATTTTTTGTTTCAAAAACGAAGATATTAGAAAATTTATTTCACTTTATTGCATTTTTCTATCGGTGCTTCATAATATATTTACCGATGCTCGTTGCATTGCCATTGTTTGAATTTATGAAAATTGTAAATAAGGAAAACGGAGAAAAGCCCAGTTCAACAAGTGAAATTGCTGTGGCAATACTCAGGTTGTTCACATATACATATCCATCAACAAAGAACAACAAATTAGAGTGATGAGTCTTTTCCCTTATGTCAAATTTATTGAAATTACAATATCCAAACAAACTCAATATTTACTACCACCAATAGTTTTGAGCACTCACTTCAGCCATTCATTCCACATCAAAGCCCTTCTCCTTAAACTCAGCAATGACCTCATTCCTCATCCTCAACCAAAGTTTCTGAGCCTCCTGTTTAAACTTCTTGTCCTTCATCTCCTTCTTGTAGTCACTCTCATCCTTATCCTCCTCAGCAGCTCCTTTGGGACCAATGCTTGTCCCAATCATTCCACCCTTGGCAATGAACTCCTTCATTGCTTCTTCATCACCTGGATAAGGAAACATCCTCCGCTCGTACAAATGAGCAAGCTCCTTCTCTTCCTTTGGCTTTGGCTTCAGTGTCCACCAACCCAGTGGCGATGTCTCGTTGTACCACCACACTGCCCCCATCACTGCGTACGTGCATACCAAAGCCTTTCCAATCTGCTTCCAGAAGTAGTAGTTCTCCTTCCCCAATCCAATTTTCCTCAGAAAATCCTGGGCATGTTGTACACCTGCGTTGGAACATAGACGGGTCCACAAAACTTAATCAGAGATGCAAGATTCCTGTCTGAAACATTTTATCAAACACCTTGTGTTCAGGGTTTGATAACTCGAAAATCGACCCGCATGACTTTGATATGGTTTAACACGGACGTTGTTAAGTTATTTATAGTTCTTCCAAATTTTGGGTATGTAGAAAGACAGGTACCTGTTTTGGGTTGTTGCTCCTGAAAGCGCTTCCGAGGCATTGCGAGAGTGAGAATTCGATCTTTCGATCAACACTGAATACCAGTGGCGATGACGTGGTTTCGTAGCGTTGGCTAAGGCTTGGAAAGTTGAATAAGCCCATTATAGGATGTCGGGCTATTACTTTCTGCACTCCCATTATATTTTTCGTGTACCCCATTTATTTCAAAATCATCACTGTACTTTTTTTTAAATTTTATTTTATAACAATATTGAATTCGAAATCTTTTAAATTAAACAATCCGAAATAGTAGACCACTTAATTTATTATAACTAATAGTTATACAATTTAAAACATAAATAGTTATATACTAAAATATACCTTCACAGTTGTACTATATTAACTTTCAGAATACATTATAGTTTTTTTTTTCTAAGATCAGTAATTACTGATTATAGTTGTGAAGGTAATGATTGATTCTGATTTCTGCATATCATGAGCTGCATGATAAGGCTTATTGAGTATCAAATGAAAGCATGCTGAAGAGAAAGATCTGACACATATTCTGAATGAAAGCACTAATAATAACAAGGATTTTTTACATTATTATGACAACTGTTAATGATGTCATACAAGGTGAAAACAAAGCACAAAACTTTCTAATGTGCTCTTGCTGAACATGCCCCACCTTGTTGCATGCACCAGAACATAGCACTTAATTTACAAGACACTAATATAGAAACGGCATAATTTGAACATCTTGTACAAGTTAACCCAGTTTTCAACGAAGAGTTCCAACAGGTTTTTTATATGTATACAAATTTGACACCAGAAGGAAGACAGCAAAATTCAGAACACTTAACACTGTGAGTAGCAAGAAGAAATAATCAAGGTGACCGTAGTTTGGTTTGTCAGGTAACCATCCAGGACCACCATTCATGGTTGTAACCTTTGTGACAATTGTTATAAGCAAAGAGCTCAAGTACTGTCCAAATGCAACAGTGAGGAGTTGCAGAGCAGAACATGTGCTTCTCATGGCATCAGGGGCTTGTTCATAGAAGAATTCTAACTGGCCAATGAAGGTGAACACTTCAGCACAACCTATGATGAAATATGGTGGAATTTGCCAAAATATTGACATGGGAACCTCGTCCAGTTTATAGTAGTTGTGCCTTCTCACCATTTTAAGTCTCACATTCTCCAAAATCACTGCATATACCATAGAAAATATGGATATGAAAAGGCCTGTGCCCATTCTCTGCAGCTGAGTTAGGCCATTTCTGTGGCCAGTGAACTTTCTTGCTATTGGCACAATGATCCTGTCATACACTGGGACCCAAAAAATGACACTGATGGTATCAAAGACAGAAAGAGTAGCTGGTGCGATTTGTATCTTTTTGTTGTTGCCCACATGGTTATCCATGGCGCCCCCTTGCAGTATGAAGTAGCTGCCCATTTGACTATAAACAGTAGAAAATATGATGCCAGTGGCCCATACAGGAAGCAATCTTACAATAGCTTTCAGCTCTTCCACTTGAGTCACACTGCAAAGTCTCCATGGATTCACTGGGTCCTTCACACTATCTGAATTTCCTACCACTGCTGCTTTGTCAAAGAATCTGCAACACACAAGTGGTAAATGTGAATAAAACACCAGATAAAGCAATAGGTCAATGCCTTTTTTTTTTATCTATCTTTTTGTGACTTAAAACTGAGTTGTTGTGTATAGGTTGAAAGAGAAACTAGACAAACGTTTTATGATTTCCAAGAATTGTAGCCCCACCAAAAATTTTAGAAGTCTATTGATTTATGAAATTGTCCTTATTTGATAGGATGACATGTGAAATGACACAAGTGCTGGCCAATTGACTACCTTTCTGTGTTAGAAATCAAGAGCAACCTCAGAATTACTTCTAGTCTTGAATAGGAGAAAATTTGACAGCAAACTGATACATTCTTCTGTTAAGAAGTGGACTTTAAGACTAACTTAATCTTACAAAACTGATTTGTAAGGTGAGATTTGCACCCACTTACCGTAAATTGATCTTAGTCGATGTGAGATTTTCAACACACCCCTTTACGCCGAGATATATACATCTTGTGCGTGGGACTAGACATTAATAGGTGTTCTGATAGTGGGTGGAATAATAAACCTAACAGATGACAAATTTCGCTAGGATAAATTCTAACCCATAACTCTGATACCATATTAAGAAGTGAATTTTAAGTCTAACTAAACCTTATAAAAAACCGGCTTGTATGGTGGGGTTTGTACCTACTTATATACTGTAAATTGACTTTAGTCGACGTGGGACTTCCAACATTCTCAACTTTTATTGGATAAAAATGTCGTGGATATAATATAACTTGGACTCAATCTCTATCAATGGCAATCACATGAGATAATAAAGGGTGTGAAAGGGTATTTTTCATTAGTGGCTATGGTTTACCTTAATCCATTTGAGTGCTCAAGCTTGCGGCTTCCTTGAATAACTGATTCTGAGTCTTCCTGTATCTCATATAACTCAGACTTATCATCAGGTACTCTAACATGATACTTTCTTATGGATGCAACTATAACCTGACACAAGCGAGTGAGGGGGCTACCTCCTGGCTTCTGATTCCTATACAACTTTGTACCTGAAAAGAAACTCACCACAGCAATTCCCATGGCCACTGCTGGAATGCCAAATCCCCATCCCCAACTTACATTAGTCTGAACCCACACCAACAGAGAAGCAGCAACAAGGGCACCAACATTTATTGACAGATAGAACCAGTTGAAGAAAGAACTCTTGTGCTCCTTCTCAGCTTCATCTGCATCATCAAATTGGTCCGCACCAAATGATGAAACACAAGGCTTTATCCCACCCGTCCCAAGAGCTATAAGGTAAAGAGCCACAAAACAAATTGCACTCTGTCCCTCAGTAGCATGACAATTGCCTTCTGCATCGCAGGTTGGTTTCATCCCAGGAACTGATGCAGACAATGTCAAGAGTGTCATTCCCTGTGCAAGAAAAAAAAAATTAAAAGATTTGGTTATTACTTCTCACATTTTACGGATTCTCTGATTATCTTTTCTCTTGACTCTACCATGATAGTTAACAGTAACCATGTAAAGATTGAAGAGACTATACTCACAATGACATAAACTACTGAAAAATAGAGAATGGTCAGATATCTTCCAAGATAGGCATCAGCCACAAAGGCTCCAATCATTGGAGTGATGAAGCATGTTCCACCCCAATTTGCAACGTTCTTGGAAGCAGTAGCACTATGCTGATTTAGTTGAGTCTTGAAATAGGACACAAGATTTGTACTCATCCCATAGTATGCCAATCTCTCACTGCATTCATTTCCTGTATATTGGTCTAATTAATTTCTTAACTCACAAAACATAAATTGTTGGAGAATAGAGATGCACAGTGGTTACCTAAAATGAAAGGGCATGCTCTCCAGGTTCCAGTTTCCTTTCTGTTAGCAGGATTTCCAAGGTAATCTACTGTTCCATCTTTTGTGTAAACATCTTCCTCAGCCATTGTAATTCAGTGGAGGGATAATGGATTCACTTGCAACCAATCAAGCTAGAAATTGATGTCACGTCAGATATCAGACATCAACCAGAAATAAGACAGATTTACACTATGTAAACATTACATTACAAACGTATTTTGTAAGATTGAGTCAGTTCACTTCTTAATACAATAATCCACTTCTTAAGATGTCAAAAACCAAAAACCATTATTCCTCTTGGTGTATAGCCACATGGTTAGAAAGTAGAACCCTTACCTTACATGAAATAGTATAGTTTATGGTTGTTCACCACAGCTTGAGATGAAGTTGTCACCTAAGAAGCAAAACACTTTGTATGGCAAGTGTTTGATGAAGAGTCTGAGTGAGAGAAAAAGTTACATATAGTGTTTTGTAGTGTGAGACTAGGATGACGTTTTGTTCAAGGCATTGAATCTGCTGAATCTTATACAAACCTATGCAAACAAGGGGTGAAATCCAATCATCACGGAACTGCTTCTGCTTGTCATGTATATGGTTATTATGAACCAAAGTTTGCCCTGAAAACTAAACTGCAAAATAATGCAGTAAAATAGTATTTGATCATTTGTAAATTGTAATGTGTTTATTTGCGTGACGTTGGGTTTATCATTGCTGGAATAGGACATGTATAATACAACAAGGACAATCAGAAATGAACATTTTCTTGTTTTCTGACCCATGTAAAATATTCTAATGACAACTAGTAATGGATGTTTGTTTGGAAATTAATGTCTCCAATGCAAGGTTATATAGTTCAGATTAATTTGAACACACATTTCAAATTCAATTATATTTGATGGTTTAAAATTAGTGTTATTCTTACCTAACTTTAAACCAATATATTTATTTTTATGGGTAAGATTTACTTACTATTTCAAAGAAACTAAGGATTAATGTGTTCCTGGTTTAAGAATCCCTTTCATTGATGAAGAAATTTAAGATTAGTGAATACTGAATAATTTATTTATTTTAAGTAACAAAAGGATAAATAAAAATAACATTAAATTCTCTTACTTCTTTTTCTAAGATTCTTAATAAATTTTTATCTTTTTCTTATTTGCATTATTTAAAAGGTTGTACATTAATATGATTTTAACAATCGAAATCTTGATTAGAATAAGTTTCTTCCCCTTAAATAAGTAGTGGAAATTCAATAAAAAAGGATATCTTAATTTTTCACTAATTTTAATAATGTAAATTAAAATATGATATATTGAGAAACTAAAAAAATTCTTACCAAAACTTTATAAAATAAGTGCAAGGAATTATCGTGACTGTACTTAATTGGTGTTGATGTATTAATAAAAGTTAATTCACAAATCAAATGTTAGTTTATGGTTACACATATTGTTTACCTATGATAAAATTGTGAACTTATTAATTTTATGCATTAAATCTATAGTGTGATTTGATTTAAATATTAGGTTACCTTTTGCTCGTGTTGGTTTATTTAATTATGTCGCAAAACAAATTATTTTGCAGGTCTAAATGACCATTTAAGACCAACTTAGGGGTGCCTATTGATATGTTAAAAAATGCAGTTGTATATTATATGATTAATATTTGTACAGTATCATGTATATACAAATATTAATTAATAATATTGTTATAAAACTCTGGTATTATCTTAGACAAACTAACAAAGGTCATTTTGGGTTATATTGATTACATTGTATTTAAAATATATTTATATTTATTAAAACATAATAATAAATCAAAATTATAAACTTTACCATAAAAATTATATAATTTATTTTGTTATTGAAAAAAAGTAAAATTTTGAATATGATCATAATTACAGAAAAATTGAAACATATTTGATCCTTTTTCATTATAAAAAAAATACTTATCAACTAGGGTCTCTTGTGTATGAAAGGGGTTAGGGTTGTTGTAAACGAGAATAGAATATCTGGCATCAACTTCCTCCTTTTATTTAGAACATCACCTTAATGTCGCTTTAATACATTCTTTTATAAGAAAATAAAACAATATACATAGATTCTTTAATTTAAAAAAGGTATCTAATTTCTAGTATCGATAACACCAATAGACACGTAACTTAACATAACTTTTAAAATTATTATTACTATTATTATTACAAAAGTAAATTTAAATTATTTTTATAATTTTATTATAAGTAATGTTTATATATTTTTTTAGATAATTTTTATCATGATAATTAATTTAATTTAAAAAATAATTAAACTTTAGAAAAAAACGATGAAATTGAAAAAATTTAAATTAAAAAATGGTTACTTAAATAATAAAATTTATAAAATAATTATTTACTCAAAACATACTTATGTAGAGAATTTTATTTATATAATAGCATAAATACAAATAAACATAAATAATTTATATAATTTATTGAAGATTGTGGTTATTTATATTGTAGGTAATTTTTTTTATTATAGATAATAATTTTAATTTTAAAAATAATTAAATAAATAAGCGACAAATTTTAAAATAATAGGTAAAATTGATAAAATAATTATTTTAATTTAAAATAACAATGATTTGAAAAATAAAATTAGAAAACCATGTGTAAGTCAAAAGGAAAATTATACTATATAATGGTATAAATTATTATTATTATTAAGCTTTCTTTTATTTCTTCTTTTTATGTTTTTTCTCCTAATCTTTGTTTTTTTTTTCAAAATTTGACGACAACTCATAGTCGAGGAGTAAGAGAGGTTTTTGTCTTATAAGATATTAAGATAGAGTAAGTTTCTCTTTACTTTATCCATACATTTTTTTCTTCTATTATTCTTGTTATGATTTTATTGTCAATCGTGGTAGAATCAATTAAGAAAAATTGATCCTACCAACTCTTTTTACCATATAATGAAAAATAACCGTCTAAACTTCATTAGTAATCAACAATGTATAATTGTCTGTAAATTTAAATATTTGGTAATTATCAACTATTTTTCTTATTTTTTGGTAAAATTTATTGATGAATATTTTACCGACAAATTTTTGATAAGAAGTAAGCCATTAGTAATTTTGTTTTATCAAATAAATCTTATTATCATTATTATTGTTACTAGTGAAAACATATATGTTATATACATGTGTGTTATTTTTTTATGATAATAAAAATAATAAAATTATTATTATTATTATAAAATTAAACATAAATAGTTTTTATAATTTGTTGTAAGTATTTTTTTTATTTGTTTTATAGGTAATTTTTAATTAAAAAAAATGTTAAGTTTAAAAAAAATATCAAATAAAAAAATGGTTAAATTTAAACAAACAGACTAAAAAAAATATTAATAGAATAATTATCTTAATTTAAGAAAAACTTTAAAGGTTAAAATTGAAAAACAAATCATGACACAAAAAAGAGAAATCTCTCTTATGTATAAGTGTAGATTATGATTATTATTGGAAAAATATGTGCATGCGTGTCTACTTTTTCTATTATGATAATAAAATGATTTTTTTATCATTATGATTAAAATAAATTTTTTTCATTAAATTTTTGTAAAATAATGTTCTTAAAGAGTAACTATAAAATAAATAATTTTATTATTGATATTTTGTTGCTGTTGTAGTAAATAGTTGAATGAATCTAAAAAACACATACAAAATGTAAAAGGTAAAATAATAAAATAAATTATATTCATAAAGGTATAATTAGTACGTGTATAGAGTCCATATAAAAAAAATTCTTTATTAATATTTATAGATTATATTTAATTTGTTTTATTGTATAACTAGATATTTTATTTGTTATTTAAGTTTAAAAAAGTATATATAGGAATCTATAAACTAGTGTATGAGTACATAAATGTTTAATAGAAATAACTCTCAATTATTTTATTAATTAAAGATTGAAATTATAAAAAAAAATCTATTGACCAAGTTCAATTTTATTAAAATAATTATCTCTTTAGAATCTGTTTTTAAATATCCTTCTTTATCTTCTCTAGAAATCTTTACTCCATCTTTATCCTTTTGAAGATATGATTGTAGGATTCATCCTTAAGAAGAGTTCTTCACAAGTTCCTGATCAATTTTTCTTTTAGAGTAAGTTTATTTCCACTTTTTTTCCTTTGTTGAGCAACTTGTTTCTTTGTGTATGTGGGTTTCTTTTAGTGCATGCAACATTTAGATGCTTGATGTTAGTCTCAATCTATTTGTGATCATAGTGTTATACTTTGATTGTTGATTGAACTTTTCTTTGAGTAGACAAAGCAATTATAAATGTAGGAATTGTGTATAATGTGTGGGTTATAGTAGAAATCGTTCTCAAGGTAAGGGAAACATATGATTTTTATATTTTGGTGCATTCTAATATGTAGGTGTTTGAAATGTAGCCGAAGAAAGTAGATGATTTGATGAAATCGTATGAACTGTGATTTTTATGTATTGGACATTATTGTAGTTGAATTGGTAGAAAGTATTCACATTGTTGATATATGTTATTTTGTGATTGGATTGGTATGTTGGTATTATAAACTTGTGGTATGAGAGTGATCAAATTGGTTTACTAATGCTATCAAAGATGCTTGAAAATCAAAGATTGTTTCTTGAAGTAAATTAGAAAAAGGTAAAGCACTTAGATAAGTCATTGGACCATTTCAATCACAAATGGAAGGAAATGTGCTAACTTTAATAGCATTGGATGTCGCTGAGAATTGCTAGTTGCCAATCTAGTAAAGAGCTTTAGAGCTTTGGCACTAGGCGCCACTCTTGTTCTGTTAGGCACACTCCAAGTCAAGGGCATAAAGGGTGTCTGGCACTAGGTGCTGCCTGTGGCCATTGGACGATCACTTAACAGTGAGCTCTAGTAGGTCGTGGAGGTAACTGCTACAGGTAACGCAGGTCAGTCCTTTCATAGAAAGCTCTAGGGGTCTCAACAATGGGCGTTGATGGAATGACGTTGAGCGTTAAAGAGTGCCACTAGGCAGAAAATTCAATGTTGGGTGCTATGGCACTTTGTTCATAAAGAATGCTTTATGAACTTTAAGTATTTCTTGTGTATTATGTTATTGAAGTAATTCTAGCATCCATAATCTATCATGGATATATATATATATATATATATATATATATATATATATATATATATATATATATATATATATATATATATGGGTGGCAAAATGGTCAGCTCGACCCGTTTTGACCTAGTCCGTCCAAAGTAGGATGAGTCGGACTAGCCCTCCACAAAAAAGTGGGACAAAAATTGCAACTTATCCACTTTTTTTTTAAGTTTATTTATTTGTTTTGTTTTATTTCATTTTTGTAATTTTTATTTTTAAAATTTATTTGTGTATATACTTATAAATAAACATTTAAAACATATTTAATGATATAAATATTTTCTAAGCTTTTAATTGTTAATTGGATAAATTAAAATAATTATTATGAGTCGGATTGTTTCGAAGGTCGACTTGAATAAAAAATAAAAACGAGTTATATCGAATTGAAGGTCGAGCTTTATTAAATTAGACTCAGAAGTAAGGATGTCAAAACGGGTCTACACGACTCATTTAAATTGCTTTATACAAACAAGAAAATTAAAATTTAAAATATTTCAATTACTTTACTCAAACTAATTATTTAAGAAATAAAGAGACTTCAATTGCATAAAATTAATTATTAGGTATTTCGATTTCTTAAAGTTGTTGAAATCTATATTCCAAATCCAAACACAAGATAAAGGCAAGGGTTGATATGTATCTACATATGTAGTGTGAAAATGTTCCCTCTTCACATAACCGAACAATACAATCTTTATATTTTGAAAAATTCCTCTTAACTTTTATGAAAAACCGTATATTTTTTGATATATCCATATGCAAGCCTAATGTTTAAGAATACTTTATACTATTATGAAATGGCTTGATTAATAAGACATAACCTGATTAATTTGGTTGTTATACCAGATACTAATAAAGTAAAATTGGAAAAAAAATATGTATATTATATATTATTATATTTTTGAAATAAATTATTGTATATTTGAAATGCATTGTTAAAACGTCATTTTTGTAGGATTAGAGTTTAAGGTATCAAACCTGCTAATTACACCACCACATCACAGTGATCCAAAGACTATTGGTAAACACCATTATGATTGAGAAGGATATAAAAGAATTTATCCACATAATTGTTTTAGGTGAGTACATAAAACATTATGTCATACATTACAATACAGTTATTTTATTTTTCAAAAGAAAAATAAAATAAATCGTTACGTGTATAAACCTAACCAACTATAAATTTCTGTTTACAACGTACGTCAACAATTGTACCACATAGTACATACATCTTATTTGTAAATAGTTTCATACACCATCACATTCACTCATTTTAATTTAATTAACACAATATATTACCACGTTTGTAAATACAAAGAAAATAGTTAACAGAAGCGAATTTATGATGTTTCTGAAGGGATGCAAGGGTAACCAAAATAATGTTTTTTTTTTCCAGTAGTTGTTTGTTTTTAAAATGGTGAAACTATAACCGCTAAAAATTCTCAAATTAAATGAGTTTTATTTTTAAAATTTGTCAAAAACATTTATAAGAAAAGATTCTTTTTTATTATTTTTTTAAGAATCTTAATTGTTAAGTAATTTTTTCGTAAGTAATTATTTTTTATAAAATTATAAAATTAACAAGTATTTTTTATTAAATTAGTTGTAAAAAATATTTTATACAAAATATTTTAAAAAAAATTGGTAGCAATTTCCTGTATTTTTTTATAACAAAATTTATAAGTATTTATTAAAAAAAAATTCGAAATAAAATTAATAGAAAATATGAATATTTTTAAGAATGTATGTTAAAATAGTATTACTTAAATTCACTAATATTTGTTAGGCTTAAAATGCTTAGATATTACTTCATCTGTTTGAATTTGGTGTGGGAAGAAAAAACAGGTAGAAAGGCGGCAGGAGTTAGAAAAATGTGCATAAATTGAATTAATTATTAAATTGATGAATGTGATGATAAGAGTTGTTTAATGAGATGAACTGCTACCAACTCCTCCAATATCTGGTTTTGAAGAAAAACAAACTTGTAATTTTGATCTGAAAAAAAATATTAATCTGCCACTGTCAGCAATTCCTGAAAACCATTTTTCACCAATATTCTTTTTGTTGGGCTACCATTATAATACTTATGTCACCCTCACCCACCACCACCCCTTAAAGGTTAAAATGCTAAATCCAAAGAAAAATCTTAGTTCATCCACAATATTAGTATAATTAATAACATTTCTTTAATTCTTTGCTTTTGGTAATATAAAAAAGCTACATGGTTATCGAATCACAAAGTGCCATGTTATTTTATTCATTTTTATGATAATTATCTTAAAAATTATGTCATGAGATTATGGTAAAAACTATTGTAATCTATCAATACTAATCATTACTTGAACTTTTGATGAATATCAAACCATGAATATTAAAGAAAAAGTATACTATTAGAGCTTCTATGTTATGATTCGAAATTAGACTAATTTGCATCATATATTAGTAAAAGTAATCTTTTATATTATAATCCAATTTTATGAGAATGAATTAGGTTAAATTTACTTTCATCTTAATAAAAAATTATTGAATCTATCGCATTATCCGTAATGTTATTGAATTATTATCATACTAGTTATAAATGTTTATGTCTAGTCTCATATGTGAGATATTAATGTCTTAGCGAGAGAGTGTTAGATATATCTCTCACATCATGATATCTAAGTAAAATGTTAAATTCATTTTATAAATTCATTTTTGTTTATTGAGTTAAATAAAAAAGTTTATTTATTAAAATAGTATCCTCAAACTTGATGTATTCATTTAACATCTTTGATGTTCGTCTAAAATATTTCAACGCAAAGTGAAAGGAATTAAAGCTTGATTCAAATAAAAGTGGTTTGGCAAGTGTGCCTAATGCGAATTGATTTTGAGTTGGCAAAAAAATTTCAAACAGGTAGACTTCTAAGTTATTAAAAACAACTATTTGTTTATGAGTCACAGTTTCAATTTTTTACGATAATTATTTTCTTACCATGATGTCAAGTTCCTCACCAATCTATGGAGTCTGGAGAATCTGTTAGAAACTTCATTTTTAATAGATTTTTAACATTAATATAATATTTTTATTAAAATTAAATCGTATTCAAATAGCAGTATAACTCACCAGAAAGTGGATGTTGGTCTTTTCTTCAAGAATTTCTATTTTTAATTTTCCCTCACTTTACTCTTAACATTCTCTCTTTTTTTAAGAGAAAAAAACAATGCTTAAATTAATTATCACTATACAAATATTTTTCGCCGTCTATATTCTCTACACATTATTCTATTAGAACTTTGGATCAAGAATTTCGCCCTTAAAAGATAACATTTCAGTAAATTTTTTTAAACAAAGTTTTAATTATAATGAATTATGACAGTAATTAATTATATTAACATAATTTAATTAATTTTACGCTTACCCTAAACCCATTGCAAATTCATGTTTTCCATTTGGGACAGAGGGAAATAAATTAATAGTAATTAGCATTCCGTACATGAATGACTTTGTTTTCAAGAAGTGGAACTAATCTGTCACAAATTTAGTTTGTAACAACCAAACCAAAAACTCCAATAACCGATACTAAATAAAAGTAACAGTTTTTTTCATTGTTAAAGATTTGATAATTTGTTGTGGTGTATCTGTCATCTCCTTGACTTCATAAGATGAAACCGTGTATCCATTCCACCAATTGCCATGTTAGCTGAGAATCGTTGTACTTCACCCAATATGGTTAGACCAAACCCAGTATCTGATGTGACCACCTAGTCCATCACAAACAAAAATAAACATTATAAAAAACCATCACCCAGAAAACTCAACTTTCTTAGCTTCAAAAGTTGTCTTAGTTGATGGATAACTTGCTACTTTATGTGATATACAAGAAAAATAATACAACTTTTTGGCCATCTTCTTTTTTTCTTCTGCGGCATAATATTTTATTAATTCTGCTTATTCTGTCTTAAGTATTTCTTCAACCAACTGATTATAAGGACATGACAACAGAGAATACCTCTTTATAAGCATGCCCCTCTCTTAATTTCTTTGCACACTGCATTCCACAAAGGAAAAACTACCATCTCTGGTTTGTGTGGAGGCAGAGAAAGTTCAAGGTGTTCATGGCCATCATCATGTGGATCAGACTCATTCTTCTATTATCGGCTTGCATGCTTCCTCTTTCAGTGGAAGCCATGGTTCGCCACTACAAGTTCAACGTAGGTGCATTGCATTTCACTCTCATTTTAGTTATCATCATATAAGTTGCTTTCTCCATCAGTTTAAGTTCCATTTAAGGTTTTTTTTACATATTTGGATATATTTGTTCACATGCATGCTTATGTGTATATATGTATAGGCATGCATATCTTTATGAAAGAGCAAAGTGGTAGAGGCATATATATTGTTGAGCAATGCAAGGCACTGAAGTTTGGTGGATGTCTGAGACATGCAGTTACACTTTATTATGCTTCTTGTTGATCAAACCTTAACTGGTTTATGTTGTGGACAGGTGGTGGTGAAGAATGTGACAAGATTGTGTTCAACAAAGCCAATAGTAACAGTAAACGGAAAGTTCCCAGGCCCCACCATCTATGCCAGGGAAGATGACACTGTTTTGGTGAAGGTGGTTAACCATGTCAAATACAACGTTAGCATCCACTGGTGGGTGTGCTACAATTTCTATATACTCTAAAGTCAAACTTTGACTCTTGTTTTTTTTAACTAATTTGATGGTGAACTAAAATTGAACAGGCATGGGGTGAGACAATTGAGGACGGGCTGGGCCGATGGGCCTGCATACATAACCCAATGCCCAATTCAACCCGGCCACGAGTTTGTGTACAATTTCACCCTCACTGGGCAGAGAGGGACACTTTGGTGGCATGCACATATCCTCTGGCTTAGGTCAACTTTGCATGGTGCATTGGTCATTTTGCCTAAGCTTGGAGTTCCTTACCCTTTTCCCAAACCCAATGCAGAGAAAGTTATCCTATTGAGTCAGTTTCCCTGCATTTTCCTTTTCATACTGTTTCATTGAATTAGAGAAAACAAAACAGAAAGTTTCCATAAGAATTCATATCAGAAACCCTAGTAAAAACACATTAGTAACACACATTTTAATAGATGCTTGTATCTTACATTGACATGTTTCAAAAATTGAATTTTGTTCAGGTGAATGGTGGAAATCAGATACAGAGGCCATAATAAAGGAAGCATTGAAATCTGGGTTGGCCCCGAATGTCTCTGATGCACACACCATTAATGGTCACCCAGGTTCTGTTCAACAGTGTGCCTCTCAAGGTGAAACTTACATAACATGGAAATAATTTCATTAATGGTTACAAAAATGTCAAAGACTGAATACATAGTAACTTTCACCATGCAGGAGGGTACAAACTTCAAGTTCATGCTGGAAACACCTACTTGCTAAGAATAATCAACGCTGCACTGAATGAAGAGTTGTTCTTTAAGATTGCAGGTCATGAACTCACTGTTGTTGAGGTTGATGCTGTCTACACAAAACCTTTGAAAACCGACACCATAGTTATAGCACCTGGTCAAACCACAAACGTGCTTCTGAAAGCCAACCGTGCCACAGGCAAATACTTAGTAGCAGCCACTCCCTTCATGGACTCTCCTATTGCAGTGGACAATGTCACTGCCACTGCAACATTGCACTATGCAGGTTCACTCAGTTCCACCATCACAACCCTCACTTCACTACCTCCCAAAAACGCCACCCCAGTTGCCACCACCTTCACTGACTCACTCAGAAGCCTCAACTCCAAAAACTACCCTGCTAGAGTCCCTACAAAGGTTGACCATTCCTTGTTCTTCACCGTGAGCCTTGGAGTCAACCCTTGTCCCACTTGTGTCAACGGTAGCAGGGTGGTTGCAGCCATCAACAATGTCACCTTTGTGATGCCAAAAGTCTCTCTTCTCCAAGCACATTTCTTCAACATAAGTGGGGTTTTCACTGATGATTTTCCCAGAAAGCCTTCGGTGGTTTATGACTTCACAGGGACACAACAACCTGCGAATTTGAGGACCAACAGAGGGACTAGGTTGTATAGACTTGCCTACAACTCCACTGTTCAGTTAGTGTTGCAAGATACTGGAATGATCACACCTGAGAACCACCCTATTCATCTCCATGGATTCAACTTCTTTGTGGTTGGTAGAGGACAAGGGAACTTCAACCCCAAAAGGGACACCAAAAAGTTTAACCTTGTTGATCCTGTGGAGAGAAACACAGTTGGTGTTCCATCTGGGGGGTGGACTGCTATTAGATTCAGAGCTGATAATCCAGGTGAAGTGATCGATATAACTGTTTGATAAAATTATGAGGCTATGTTCATAGAAAGATCAAAGATTTTGCATTGTTAGTCACATTTTTTTCTTACATATTTTTCTTGGTTTGGTTAGGTGTTTGGTTTATGCACTGCCATTTGGAAATTCACACAACATGGGGACTAAAGATGGCATTTGTGGTTGACAATGGTGAAGGACCAAATGAGTCACTGCTACCACCTCCAAGTGATCTTCCCAAATGTTGAGAAGAGGACTAATGTAAAATCTTTGCTTAAAGAGGAAGAGAGGGAAACATGGAAAGAAAATATACTTTCCAAATGGATTCAACCATCAAAGCTAATAACAAGATTTTCTTGAAGAAAATGAAAAGAACAAGTTGAAAATAGGAAAATAAGACCAGTTAACATGTCTTCGGTTTCTGAGTTTTTTCCCTGTAATTTTTTCATTTTTTTTTTTTGCATTATTTGTATTTCTCATCTCTCTTCTTCTTGAAAAATAACTTACGCTTTCTATAATTATGTATACAGCATGAATCTAAATTTAAAGGATTTCCTAAATGCTTGTCTGATATACTTGCATCAACAGTTCTGTTAAGTTGTTTATTGTTTCTGCAAAGCTTCAATTCTTGTTATGCAATGTAGTTGAAGAGCATTGAATTTTATTTTTTTTTATCACAGTTAAGATCAAAGTTATGTTTCCAAGGAAAAATCTTCAAATAAATACTTCTTTTCATGTTGAAATGGTTTAAGATAAACTTGAATTAATTGTTTATTTTGTAGTGGTATACTCTTCGTCCTGTGTAGTGATTTTTCCTCACCCCTTTTCTTGAACTTTAGTTTTTTGTGTTTCACTAGTGGGAAAATTATGTTAAGAATCTATTTTATTTTAGATAGTGATCTTTTTCTTAAAAATAAGAACTAAGGTACTCTTGTGATTTAAGAAAAATGTACAAGAAATGAAAAAGACGTTAAATAACCTTAATTTCAAGGAATTGTTTTAATAAATCTCCATGTAAAACAATAATTTTATTTATAATACCTCTTCCTTAGTTTCTTTTAAATGTTTTTTTTACTTGAGTGGATGTGCCAAACATATTCATGGTATAGATCCATGATTGCATGATAAAGAAGATTACAGAGCCATGAAAACAAAGCGAAGACTCAAAGTTCCCATATGGGAGAGGTAATAACTGTAAAACTTAATTAAGGATCTTTAAGATTTATAATTCTCACACGATAAATCATAATAGAGCACTAACCTTGATCCATGAGAGATCCTGTAAATATGCGTTCTTCAATTTATAATCTTGTGTGCTCTTCAACCACCGTTTCCCAATCTATCTCTTTGTCTTTCTTTCTCTTCTCACACGTTCTTGATGGGTTACAGTGAAAAGAACCTTATGGCCAGAGACAGAACCCCAATTCCTTTTATAAACCAACGTCCATCAAGTTGGTTTTTATTTTATCTTTATCTTT